>BNJV01000174.1_pt1 | contig 100316 bp, 182 predicted proteins | sample 8540591 | NCBI WGS metagenome assembly BNJV01 (sample SAMD00202457, study PRJDB9452) | human saliva metagenome | host: Homo sapiens
TGGAAGTAGTGAAAACACCGTCAGACTTAAGGCGGTGTTTTATGTGAGATTTGTTATATTAATGTATAAATATATAGGGTGAAAGTTCGTTGCGTTGTTGATGGCAGCGTGATTTTTTTTTGTTTAGATTAGAGGTATTTCATGCGTAAGCTTGTGATTGGTGGTTCATCGTCATTTTAAAGGCATGTATTATTGTAAAAGATGTGTCATTCATTCTGGAGACAGGGATAGTTTGTGGTTTATCAAAAGTTTATGATGGTCGAGAAACCTACATTCGTCCTATGATATGTTTTCTGATGTAGACCGCGAAAAGTAATTGATGTTGAACAGGTGAACGCTTTAAGCTTATGTCTGGGCGGCACTAATAGGAGATTCTAGTGGATAGAAAGTACTCTTTTTGATATTGATAACACCATGTGGTTTGGCCAGACCATCCATACCGGATTCCACCATGGAGCCCTCTATGAGTCTGGCGGCGAGGCCACCATGTGGTTTTAAATACAGGCGCATTCAGTTGATGCCAAACGTTTTGCTGACCTATTTCAGGTGCAAGACTTTTCTGAGATGGAAAGTAGCTGATTCATTGAAGGGAGTCCTTTACATGGAAGGAAATGGATCGAGTGCGCTTGCATTTCCTATTCAGAACAGTTGGAGACTGCATCCCCCGCTGTGACGGATCGCAATCAGCTGTCCTGCATTACCCCTATAAGAGAATTCCGATTGGCACCCTGATTGGGATGTATTCAAAACCGTGGTGGATCCGATTTTCGACTTTTCATCTGGTGGAGAATCTCTTTTGAAAATCTATGCTCCTGGAAGCGAAGAGGAAGAGAAAGCAAATTCAACACTTTACTAAGAAACTTATCCGCTATGAAGGTTGTCTCCTTTTGGAACCTATGGATAAGGCGCGTGGTGTACGAGCCTCGCGGACTTTTTACAAGGAGTAGAGACTATGCCAAGGCCGTTGTCTTTGGGGATGGTATGAATGACCTGTTCTGTGTTAAACCAGATTGGTTTAAGACGTTGCCAGGAAACGGACGTGAGGAATTGAAAGAATGAGCGATTATGTTACCGATGATTGTGACAAGGATGGAACTGGAAAGGCCTGTCGTAAGTTTGCTGATCTAGTATCTCCTAGTGTGGCGTAATTAGTGTCCCTCAGTGAGGTTTACAGAAATGTAAATAAAATGCTAGGATGCCCTGGAGTTTAGGTGTCATTCTTTCTACTGTCTCACAGCTTGCGGCACTCAGCCAGGCTAGTGTGTGGAGTGACACCAAGGCACAAACGGCGGAGACGCCAGTAGCAAGATGCCTGCTCCAAGGCACCCATAGCAGATGAATATGCTGTCTTTACAACAAACATGATCCTTTAAATTCGCCTTTATGGATCTAAAGCCCTATTACGGTTAAAAATTTTGAATACTGAGTTAAGAAGGGCTTTATAATGACCCGACCTTTCACCGGGTTGTCGATGGATTCATGGACTCTGGGATCCTAGAGGGAATGGATCTGGTGGCCCAGGCTAGGAAACTCCTGATGAATCCAATGATCTTCACTTAATAATGGCATTTTAGCCATGGCTAACTGGGACCCATTACTAGGGGATCTCAATTTTCATCCCTGGTACCGACAGATTGGCTAGGAAAATAAGCACACCATTTTTGGTGAAGTGGTGCATGAGGGATGGATAGTCCAAAAGATTGGTCAAACTAGACTGGTAAGAATGATAAACCGCTTGAGCCGGTAATTATTCAATCCATCACATTAGAACCATTCAGGATGATAAGTAAGCATGGTTGATAGGTTAGAAACCATTTCTTGGACTTATATAGTCTGGTTGTGCAGATGGACTTTTATACGGGTTGGACCATGATTTAGATAAGCGCCTAGAGGCCTGGTAATGGCACAAACTCCTGGCGCTGGCAGTATCACGAACCTCGGCGGCAACAGTGACGGTTTGGTCACAGCCTTTCCAGTCTGAAACGGGAGCCCAATTCGGAAATATTGGATCAGATGACGAAAAAGGAAAAGAGCTTTTGAGTTCATTCTGGCCGTCAATCTATAAAATGACGTCGGCTCGTGATATAATTAACTGATATGATTGCGAATCCATAGGGAGTTGTAGGAAATGAAGGAAGTTCTAGTATCTGTTAAGTCTATCCAACGGGATACAGACGGCCAAGACCAGGTAGTAGAACTGGTTTCTCTCGGGGACTCCATGGCGAACGCACTGGGCGTACTACATGGCCGCCATGATGAACTCGAGCGCAACTGGGCTAGAAGGGGTTAAGACGACTCATTAAGGTGTAATCCCACTATTGTACTTGTGCGGACTGGAGCTGTTACTATGCGCCATGAGTATATACTTTGTGCCAGGAACGGGATATTATTCAACAAACGCCCTTTGGAGACTTGGGCTATGAGTGTGACTACTCACGAACTGGAGGTAGATGCACAGGAGGATCGGATGTTCTGTCCACTCTGGGCTATGATATTAGCCTGGAAGGACAAGCCCAGTTTACCTATAACTCAGTTAGATGAGTTGAGGTGCGGGAGGAAATAAGCATGGATAAGGAAAGATGTCCCAAACAAGGGGCTTGTAGAGGCTGTGAAAGGCCGTAGCAGTAGGGACCTTGCTGAGGCCAATACCCTGAGGTTCTTCAGCGCACTCGCAAAAGGAATTCAAGATCCACCAATATTGCCATGCAACCGCACGTGTTGCTCGTAAGGCACCTAAGGTACTGCTGCAGCTATTGTGGCACAGATGGACTATGATTGGTTGGACCATGCAGGTTGCAGCGTAGGTTTTATTAACTTCTTCTCTAAGTCCGATATGGTCTATGACCAATTGAAGGCCATTCTTTGGCTGGTAAAGATTACGGTAAGCAAGAGCTGCGCACGAGATACCAAGAATGCCAAGCCCTTGTTCCAACACTAAAGCCACCGCTGTGATCAAGCCCAGGCGAGCTTGTTGCAGGGCCACTATCTACACCTATAATACGTCCTTGACGGTAGAAGAATGGAACATAGATGCTAGGTCATACAAGTATTGAGCAATGCGATGAGGGGCCCTTGTGTTCAGCTGCTAAGACCACTTCCTCTGGGAATTCAGCCATTTTTGATCAATTCCAGTTCTAATTCTCCAGTTAAAGAAGAGAAGTCTGTTTCATTCCATTGACCAAAGCTGATACCCGCTTCCTTTACTTGATTGTAAATGGAATGGATCCGTGCATGAGCATATTGAATATAGTAAACAGGATTTTCATTTGATTTAGACTTAGCCAAATCAATATCAAAGTCCAACTGGCTGTCTAGAGAGCGCATTACGAAGAAGTAACGGGCCGCATCAACACCAACCTCTTCTAAGAGTTCATCTAAGGTCGAGATTGACCAGATCGCTTAGAGAGAGACCTTTTGACCACCCCTGATAGAGGGCCATCATTTGTAAAAAGCATGATAGCAAGCTTATTAGGATCATAGTCTAAGCCTTGGATAGCCGCCTTAACACGGGCCACATAACTCATGGTGGTCAGCGCCCCAAATATCGACCATTTCTTGGAAGCCCCGCTCATATTTATTGCGGTGGTAAGCGATATCAGAGGCAAAGTAGGTAGGGACACCATTATCACGGATGACACAGCGGTCCTTATCGTCACCGAAAGAGGTCGTACGGAACCAAAGAGCCCCTATCCTTTTTCGTAAATATGACCCCAAAGCCTTGAGTTGATCTACAGCCATCTTAACTTCGTCAGTACCATAAAGGGATTTTTTCAGAAAAATAATTATCCATTTCGATATTAAAATGAGCTAGCGTCTTCTTAATATCTTCCAATTTTTCTGGAACAGCCAAGTCTTTAAAGTAGGCAATTCTATCTTCCCGGCTCATAGCATTGAGCTTTTCAAAGCCTTCTTTATCCACAATAGCCTTAGCGGTCTCGATGATATCAGGGCCCCGGTAGCCATTATCAGGGAAAATCAAAGCCCCTTCAGGAATGGTATCTGGCAAAAGGTAAGTTCCATCATCTTGTTTTTCCGAGAAGACCAAGTGAGTCCCTTGTAACTCTTGGAAGCGCATTTCCACAGAAATGGCCAAATTATCTACTTGATTGCCAGCATCATTAACATAGTATTCCGCTTGTACGTTGTAACCGGCACATCGCAAGAGGTTAACCAGGGCAGATCCATAAGCTGCGCCCCGACCATAGCCTACATGAAGAGGGCCTGTTGGATTTGCAGAAATATATTCCACTTGAATGGTATCTCGTGCGCGAAGCTCTTGCTTACCGTAATCTTTACCAGCCAAAAGAATGGCCTTCAATTGGTCATAGACCATATCGGACTTGAGAAAGAAGTTAATAAAACCTGCGCCTGCAACTTCTGCATGGTCCAACCAATCATAGTCCATCTGTGCCACAATAGCTTCAGCAATCACCTTAGGTGCCTTACGAGCAACACGTGCGGATTGCATAGCAATATTGGTGGAAAAAAATCACCGAATTCCTTTTGCGGAGGTACCTCTAGAAGAACCTCAGGGTATTGGCCTTCTGGCAAGGTCCCTGCTGCTACGGCCTTTTCCACAGCCTCTACAAGCCCCTTGTTTAAGGACATCTTTCATATCCATGCTTATTCCTCCCGCACCTCAATATCTAACTGATTATAAAATTGGGCTTGTCCTTCCAGGCTAATATCATAGCCCAAGTGGACAGAACATCGATCCTCCCTGTGCATCTACCTCCAGTTCGTGAGTAGTCACACTCATAGCCAAGTCTCCAAAGGGCGTTTGGTAGATAATATCCCGTTCCTGGCCTAGTATATACTCATGGCGCATAGTAACAGCTCCAGTCCGCACAAGTACAATAGAATTGGGATACACCTTAATAGTCGTCTTAACCCCTTCTAGCCCAGTTACGCTCGATTCATCATAGCGTATGTAATAAACCCCATTACGTTCGCCATAGGTCCCCGGAGAAACCAGTTCTACTACCTGGTCTTGGCCGTCTGTATCCCGTTGGATAGACTTAACAGATACTAGAACTTCCTTCATTTCCTAACTCCTATGGATTCGCAATCATATCGGTTAATTATATCACAAATAGGCGTCATTTTATAGATTGACGGCCAGAATGAACCAAGGCTTCTTTTTCCTTTTTCGTCATCTTTTTTATCCAATATTCCCTGAGATTGGGCCTCCCGTTTAGACTGGAAAGGCTGTGACCAAACTAGGGTCACTGGCCGCCGAGTTCGCGTGTACTTAGCCCCGCCAGGAATTTGGCCATTATGAGCCTCTAGGCGCTTATCTAAATCCTTGGTCCAACCCGTATAAAGAGATCCATCTGCACAACGAACTATATAAGTCCAAGAAATAGTTTCTAACCTATCAACCATGCTTACTTATCATCCTGAATAGGTTCTAATGTGATGGATTGAATAATTACCGGCTCAAGCGGTTTATCATTCTTACCAGTCTTAGTTTGACCAATCTTTTGGACTACATCCATCCCTTGCACCACTTCACCAAAAAAATGGTGTGCTTATTTTTCTAGCCAATCTGTCGGTGCCAGGGTGATGAAGAATTGAGATCCCCTGTATTAGGTCCCCGGTTAGCCATGGCTAAAATGCCGGCCTTATTAAAGTGAAGATCATTGGATTCATCAGGATTTCATAACCTGGGCCACCAGATCCATTCCCTCTAGGATCTCCCCTTGAATCATGAATCCATCGATAACCCGGTGAAAGGTCAGGTCATTATAAAAAGCCCTTCTTAACTAAGTATTCAAAATTTTTTTAACCGTAATAGGGGCTTTAGATCCATAAAGGCGAATTTTTAAAGGATCCCATATTTGTTGTAAAGACAGCATATTCATCTGCTATAGGTGCCTTGGAAAAAGCAGGCATCTTACTCTGGCTCTCCGCCGTTTGTGCCTTAGTGTCACTCACACTAGCCTGGCTAGTACCGCAAGCTGTAGACAGTAGAAGAATGACACCTAAACTCAGGCATCCTAGCATTTTATTTACATTCATAACAAACCTCACTAGGGTTACTAATTACATACATAGGAAGATACTAGATCCAACCAAACTTACGACAGGCCTTCCAGATTCCATCCTTATCACAATCATCGGTAACATAATCAGCTCGTTCTTTCAATTCATCACGTCCGTTTCCCATGGCAATCTTAAACCAATCTGGTTTAAACATAGACAGGTCATTCATACCATCCCCAAAGACAACGGCCTTGGCATAGTCCTGCTCCTTGTAAAAGTCCATGAGGGCTCGTACACCACGCGCCTTATCCATAGGTTCAAAAAGGATACAACCTTCCCCATAGCGGATAAGTTTCTTAGTAAAGTGTTGAATTTGCTTTTCTTCCTCTTCTCCTTCCAGGAAAAAAAGGCATAGATTTTTAAAGAAATTCTCCACCTGATGAAAAATCAAAATCCGGATCCACCACGGTTTTGAATACATCCCAATCGGGGTGCCAATCAAGAATTCTCTTATAGGGGGTAATGCGAGACAGCTGATTGCGATCCGTCACAGCCCAGGGGATACCATGGCTCTCCAACTGTTCTAGATAGGAAATACAAGCGCCTCGATCCATTCCTTCCATGTAAAGGAGACTCCCTTCAATGGTCAAGCTATGGCCCCCATCTGCAGAAAAAGTCTTGCACCTGAGCTAGGTCAGCAAAAACGTTTGGCATCCACCTGAATGCGCCCTGTATTTAAAAGCCACATGGTGGCCTCGCCGCCGGAGCTCATAGAGGGTCTCCATGGTGGAATCCGGTATGGATGAGTCTGGCCAAACCGCTATGGTGTTATCAATATCAAAAAAAGAAGTACTTTCTATCCACTAGAATCTCCTATTAGTGCCGCCCAGACATAAGCTTTAAAAGCGTTCCACCTGTTCAACATCAGGGTACTTTTTCGCGGTCTACATCAGAGAGAACATATCATAAGGACGGATGTAGGTTTCTCGACCATCATAAAAGCTTTTTGATAGACCACAAACCTATCCCCTGTCTCAGAATGAATGGCCACATCTTTTTACATAGTAATACATGCCTTTAAAATGACGATAGAGACCACCAATCACAAGCTTACGCATGGAAATACCTCCTAATCTAAACAAAGAAAAAAATCACGCTGCCAAATCCGACAACGCAACGAACTTTCACCTATATATTTATACATTTAATTATAGCAAATCTCATAAAAAACACCGCCCCTTAAGTCACAGGCGGTGTTTTTTTACTATCTTCTTTTACAAGAGCCTTATTAACGAGGCCTATAATAAGACCTGCTACAGCGAAAAAGGATCCAACCCATGCCAATTCCATGGAGTGGCACATAAGCATTGAAAGCTCCTTCAATGAAGCTAGGCGATACCTTAGCGGCTTCCAAGGCAGATACGATGCCATAGATAGTCGTCAAACCCAAGGTCCATACATAGACACAACGACGGTTGCCGAAGAGTCCATTTCCGATAGCCAGGAAGATTAACACAATGGTAATCGGGTAGATGAGCATGAGCAATGGGATAGCTGCTAAGATAATAGTCTTAAGGCCATACATAGAAATCCCCAAGGATACCAAGGCCATAATGAAAGCGTACATTTGGTAAGAGATTTTTTGCTGTACAAGCTGCTGAAATATTGGGCACAGCAAGTGATGAGGCCAATGGAGGTAGTAAAGCAAGCAAGCAATACGATAACAGCCAAGATAATAGCACCAGCAGAGCCTAAGAGGATATCAGCAGATTTCGTCAAAACAGGCGCCCCTGTATCGAGTATTCCCCAAAGCTTCTACAGAAGTAGCCCCCAAGTTGGCTACAAAGATATAGACAAAGGCCAAGCCAAGAGCAGCTACACCACCAGCTTTCATAGTGGAACCGGTGATTTCACCCGGAGTTTTAGCACCAGCCATTTTTTTACAAAATCTACAACTAAGACGGAGAATACCAAGGAGGCTAAAAGCATCCATGGTGTTGTAACCATCTAAGAAGCCATTACCCACAGCAGCACCTACGGTCGCATATTTATCAATAGCTTGACCATAGCCCCCAAAAGGATGAAGCAAGGAAGCCACGATAAGAATCAAGATAACCAAGAGGAGGATTGGTGTCAACACCTTACCTATACGATCTACCAACTTGCTAGGGCCGAATGGCGATAAATAGGAGATGGCAAAAAAATGCCACTAAAAAGATTGGCTCTGCCCATACTGGAGGCGTATCGCCCAAGAAAGGACGAAGCGCAATCTCATAGGATACAGTCCCCGTCCGAGGGGTCGCAAAGATAGGTCCGATAATAAGGTAAAGAATAACAGAATAGATGAGGGCCGTACAAAGGATGAACCCGGCCAGACAATTCTTCTACGTTTCGAACACCCGTTTTTGGCTACGGCTAAAAATCCCTAGAAGAGGAAGACCTACACCGGTTAGGATGAAAACCAATAACGGCATAAGGGGTCATAGCCCCTGCTTGTTGACCCAGAGACGCTGGGAAGATGAGGTTACCCGCCCCAAAGAAGAGGGCAAAGAGCATGAGCCCGATGGCTATATAAGCACGGCCAGATAAATTTTACTTGATTCCATTAGAAACTCCTTATAATAAAATGATTAATTAACCTTGATAACGTCCACCTTTACATCATAAAAGGTAGATCCCCAGGCCTCATCCGTCGGTCGCATGGCTGTAACAGCATTAATGCCAACCTGTGGATCGCTACTGTAGCGCTGCCACCAGACGCCAAGGGTAACGACAGTGCCTGGCGATATGGACTCATCTAAGCTTAAGGGTAGGCGTACAGCGCCCCGTTTATTACTGACCATCACCTGATCCCCCTGGCATAAGCCTTTACGTGTGGCATCCTTAGGATGCATACGGATATACATTGGTTGGGGATCATCTAAGTCACGTTCGCAAAAGGATGAATCCAATATGCGAATATCATTCCCATTGATCAGCCAGAACTCAGCATCGTCTCCATGTGGATCCAACCAACATGGGAGGAGGTGCTTATGACTTGAATTGAGAATTTCGATTTTGCCCGATGGCGTCCTAAAGTCCATTTTTGTAATTCTTAGGCAGGTCAATCTCCACCTGCTTTTTCTTGTAGAATATCTGCCTTAAGAGAATCTGGCACATTTGCAGATGCTACGATTTTTCTCAATTAAGTGCCGCTCACTTTGGTCAAAGAAAGAATCCTGTAAACCCATGCGCTTAGCAAGAGCCGAGAAGACCTGCCAGTTAGACTTGGCCTGACCCACCGGTTCGATGGCTTTATAGCCTGTTCCTACTGTATAGTGACCGTAAGAGTTATAGATGTCATCGTGTTCTACCGATGTGGTAGCAGGCAAAAATAACATCTGCATACTTACAGGTATCCGTAAAGAAACGCTCATGAACCACTGTGAAGAGATCTTCCCGCATGAGGCCCTGCCGAACCTTATTTTGATCTGGTGCCGTAATGGCTGGATTGGAGGAGAATACATAAAGCATATGAATAGGTATAGCTACCTCTTCCGTCAACATATGACCCAACTGAATCATGGGCATAAGGCGGGAAGCAGATCCCTCCGATGTTCCATTTTTCCATAACCGCCTTAGTAACAAAGGCCGACCCCATAGCAGAGGTCAAGAGGCCACCCCTTTATGTTGGTAGGCCCCTACCAAAGCTGGCAGGCAGCTAATGATTCGGGCAGCCATAGCTCCATTCCCATACCGAGTCAATCCAGAACCCATGCGGATAAAGGGCGCCTTAGCGGCACAAAAAGGCCGCCGCAAAGGCTTCAATAGTTTCTACAGAAAGGCCCGTTTTGTGAGCCGCCCAAGCGGGCGTATAATCTGCCAAGGTGGGAATCATTTGGTCCCAACCTTGCACATAGGTATCAATAAAGTCCTGATCCACTAACTGGTCTCGATGCATGATATGCATCATGGCCAGACCTAGAGCCCCATCAGACCCCGGTAATACCTGCAACTGCCTATCTGCTACTGAAGCTGTATAAGTCTTGTGGGTATCTATCAGCCAAACCTTGGCCCCCTTCTTCTTAGCTTCTGCTATATCAAAGAGGAAATGCATATCTGTAGCGGCTGCGTTAATTCCCCCAGAGGATGATACAGTCCGAGTCCCTGTGCCTCTTGTGGGCGAGTCGTCAATGTTTTTCCCCATGACCGCACTATAGCCTGCCCCTTAGCGGGTGAACAAATCCCCGATCTTGATCAGTTGCCTTGATTTTTGCGGAAAAAAATAATTACCCGCCGCCGTATTAATCCGCCCCATAGTCCCTGCATAAGAGTAGCGAAGAACCGATTCTGGCCCATATTTATCAGCCGTTTCCAAGAACCTTTGAGCCACTATATCCAGGGCTCGGTCCCCAATCTATGGGCTCAAATTGATCTTGACCACCCCCTTTTTACCTACACGCCTAAGGGGGTGGTAAGTCGTAAAGGGGCAGTGAACGGTCAACTCATAGTGCTGCATTTTTTTGGCAGAGCCGGCCCCGCGTAAAGGTATGGTCAGGATTACCTTCAACTCTAATTAATCTACCACGATCTGTATGGAGAATAAGTCCACATGCATCAGGACAATCATACGGGCAGACTGAGTAATGCTTTTCCATACTAATCCCCCTCTATTAAACAAGCATCCTTTGGTCATGATAACTAAGCATGTCTAGTTCTCAATGATACCCATAAGGCTACTAATTATTCCATAAAAAAATTTTCTTACTAATGTATTAATTTAATCTATATAGACCTATTATACACACAAAACCACAAATTTGTAATCAAGAGTTATATCTCTATGACTAAAAAGGCATAGCTGTTTAATTCCCGTCATAACGCATTAAATCCAAGTTTGCTTACCTTTTTTTCAAATATCCAAGTCATACATTCTCAAAAAGCACAGAAAAATCGGCCTTTTAATTGTTTTTGTGCTAAATTTATATGTGCTATACTATTTTTCACATAAAGCTTTGACACTTTATTATCCGCACTTTCACAACCTATTCGACTCATCGAGGAGCGATGGATAAAAAAATTCTCATAGTAAGGAGCTAACCCTATGACTGAAAGTAATGCGAAATTGTTTCCTTATGAAACGCTCAAGCAACTATGCTTGGATGCCTTTCAAAAGTTTGGCTTCTCTGCTGATGAAGCCGACCAAATCCAAGATGCCTTATTAACCGCCGACCTCTTTGGTATTCAAAGCCATGGCATGCAACGGATGGTTCGTTATCACAAAGGTATCAAGAGCGGTCTCATCAAGATCAATGCCAAACCAGAAATTCTATTTGAAACACCTATTTCCGCTATCATCGATGGCCATGCTGGCATGGGCCAACTCATCTCCGTCTTCGCTATGGAAAAAAAGCCATCGAAAAGGCGAAAGCCTCAGGTGTTGGCATCGTCAGCGTGCGCAATTCAAACCACTACGGCATCTCTTCCTACTACGCCAAGATGGCTTGCGAAGAAGGCCTCATCGGTTACTCCTCTACTAACTCAGAAGCCCTCATGGTACCTACCGGTAGCCGCAAGGCAATGATTGGTACCAACCCACAAGGCTGGGCAGTCCCTACCGAAGAATATCCTTTCATCTTCGATGCCGCTACCACCGTCGTCACCCGTGGCAAAGTTGAAATGTACAACAAAATGCAAAAAAACCTATGCCAGATGGTTGGTGTGTAGACGAAAAAAAGGCCTGCCTACTAACGATGCAGCTCGGGTTCTCAGAAACTTTAAAGAGGAAAAACTGCGGTGGTATTCTTCCACTCGGTGGCTCTTCCACCTTAACAGGATCCCACAAGGGCTTTGGTAATGGGATTATTGCAGAACTATTCTCCTCCATTATTTCCTTAGGCACTACATCGGCCCACGTTAATAAGACAGAAGAATCAGGCCCTTGCCATTCATTCATGGCTATTAATCCTAAATTCTTTGGTGATGAAAAAGGCCATCAAACATCACTTTACAGAATTCCTTCAAGAATTACGTAATGCACCTGTCGCTGAGGGGGCAGACCGCATCTGTACACACGGTGAATTAGAGGCGGAATCCCTAGAACGAACTAAGCGTGACGGTATTCCTGTTTTGGAAGCTACCATGGTGGAAGTCAAGGAGTTATGCCACGATTTAGGGCCTAGACTTCCATTCCTACTTTGGTGATTATGAGCCTAAACGACCAGATGGCATGTTCGCCAATACCTATTAATAAGTCCTAAAAAAATCTCGCAGGCACCTCTTTTTAAAAACTGAGACCTGGTGTCTGTGAATTTTTGAAGTTATATATTAAACTTTTTTTATTAACTTTATTTATTTTATTGAAAGGTTTCTACTATGGACTTACTAACAACATTCCTCGCACTTTTGCCAATTCTATGGCTTATCATCGCCTTGGCAATCTTAAAAAAATGCCTGCTTGGAAGGCGACAACTATCGCGGCGATTGGTTCCTTCATCATCGCTGTCGTACCAGGACTACCTTTCGCTAAGGATCCATCTATCATCTTCTCCGGTGCCCTCGAAGGGCTGCCCTTGCCATCTGGCCAATCTGTCTTGTTATCCTGGCAGCTATCTTCACCTATAACCTAGTGGTTAAAACAGGGGCTATGGAGACCATTAAGTCCATGCTATCTTCCGTTACGGAAGATAAACGAATCCTTGCCGTCCTCCTCATATGGGGCTTTGGTAACTTCATGGAAGGGATGGCAGGTTTCGGTACGGCTGTTGCCATCCCAGCAGCGATGATGGTCGCAGTTGGCTTTAATCCACTCAAATCTATCATCGCTTGCTTGGTAGCTAACGCTGTACCAACTACCTTCGGTTCCATCGGTATTCCAACCACTACTTTGGCAGCCCTCACAGGCATTAACCCAGTAGCGCTCGGTACCTATATTTCTAGCCAACTCTTCATCCTCAATATCATTACTCCATTCTTCATCGTTGCGATCATGTTCGGCTTGAAAGCCCTTAAAGGGTCTTCATTCCAACCCTCTTGGCAGGCCTCGCACTGGCTGTGCCAGAACTCTTCATCAACGTTGTATTGGGTCCTGAATTATCCGTTATCGGCTCCGCTGTTATCATCTTGGCCTTAGTTATCGCCACTGCTAAGATCTTCGATCCAAAAGATTCTACCTACCGCCTCGAAGGGGCTGAATCCCAAGAAAAATTATCTGCAGGCCAATGTCTTCGCGCTTTGAGCCCATTCATTCTCATCTTCATCCTCTTGCTCTTAGCGTCTAAGCTCTTCGCTCCATTCAATGGTTTCCTTACCTCCATCAAAAACATCGGTTCCTATCTACATGGGTGAAGGTGCTAAACCATATACCTTCGTATGGGTAACTACACCTGGTGTATTGATTTTTCATCGCTGCAATCATCGGTGGCCCTCATCCAAAAAGCTTCTCTTGGAACCATCTTTGGTACTGCAGGCAAAACCTTCTCTAACCTCAAATTTACCTTCCTCACTATCATAACCATCGTAATGACCGCTAAGATTATGACTTACTCCGGCATGACGCAAGATATTGCGAAGGCAATCGTATCTGCTACAGGCTCTATGTACCCAGCCTTCGCCCCTATTGTTGGTGCTTTAGGTGCCTTCATCACAGGGTCCGGTACCAACTCTAACGTTCTCTTTGGTCCACTCCAATCCGCAGCGGCATCTCAATTATCCACCGACAAGGATTTAGCTATGTGGTTGGTAGCTATTAACTCTGGTGCAGCAGGGATTGGTAAGATGCTTTCCCTCAATCTATCGCCATCGCTATTGGTGCTGTTCTCCCAGCTCTGGAAGAGTTCAACAAACGTAACAATGTACCAGAAGCACAAGCTAAGGAAGGGCAAGAAGCAATCAATCCTTCCAGCATCATGAAAAAGTATTCATATACTTCATCCTCTTCCTCGTTATGGATGGCATCATTGCCTTCTTCGGTCACAACTTTGCCCACCTCATCGACGGTCTCTTATAATAGCGTTAATGATAATTATTTGCTATAATACAGAGCAGATGATATAAGGAAATTAAATGTGTCCTTACTTGGACCTAATGCCAAAAAGACTAGCTCCTAAGAGCTAGTCTTTTTGTATATGATTAATTGCTCGCCTAATTGCTTTCATTAGGGTAAGAATTATTTTGTTACTTTGTTTTTCAGATGTAACTTTTTTTAGCAAGCTCTCCTTTAGGCGCTTGTGCCTTATTCACTGCAGTTGCTTCCTCAACATCCTTCACTGCAAGACCTGTATCATGTTTTACAACGCGTACTTCATCCGCATTTGGCAAGTTCATAGCATGAGCTGTATCCATAGTTTCTGCCTCTTCTCTTGTGGCTGATGTAGCTGATGTAGTTGCTTTAGGCGCCACTGCTGGAGTAATTTTTTTGTGCTTGTAGTTGCCACTGGTGCTTTCACTGTAGGTACAGTAGCTTTAGTTGCTTTTGCTGGTGCACTGGCTACTGGTGTTTTTTTACTGCAGGTGCAGTAGTCTTAGTTGCTTTTGCCGGTGCACTTGCTACTGTTGTTTTTACTGCAGGTGCAGTAGTCTTAGTTGCTTTTTGCCGGTGCACTTGCTACTGTTGCTTTTACTGCAGGTGCAGTAGTTTTAGTTATTTTTGCTGGTACATCTGCTACTGGTGCTTTCACTGCAGATGCTGCTGTATTAGCTGTAGTTGCGGGTACAGCTGTTTGGTTATCTACAGGTGCATTCGCTTTTAGTTTGTGTCGCTTCTTGTACGAATGCTTGATTTACATGAGTTTGCGTTGGTTGTGCTGCAAATACGGACATAGACATAGCCGCTACCAAGCTAGTGATAGTCAATGTTTTTTTCATTGTAATACCTTCCTTTCATCAGGCCTATAGGCCTTTCAACAGATTACTCCCTTAGTATAAGAAGGTTCTTTAAGTGGTCTATGAGAAGTATCTAACTAAAAAGCTAAATGTTTCCTTAGCTTTTTTTATAATTCACTTACGAAAAAAATTCTATTGTGCTAAGATAACTAGTACCTTTATCGAGTTTATGATTTAAGACTAGAGTTTTTTTCAACCCCTTAATTTTTTTCATCAAATTCATAAGCTAAAAATCCCTTAGTATAGGGCTTAACTCCCTTTATGAAAGGATTTTTTTAGGCAATTTTATCAGATGCTCATATTTACTTACTCACAGGTATACTATGACCAACCTAAAGAAAGAAAATATACAAGAAGGGACCAAATATTCCCCCTTCCTCATCCTATTCCTGGGACTCTTAACGGCCCTAACCCCTTATCCATCGATATGTACCTACCGGCCCTACCCATGATGCCAGAGGTCTTTCAAACTAGCCCTTCCAACATCCAGTTAACCTTATCCATGACGGTTACAGGGATTGCCATAGGCCAACTTTTTGGTGGACCTATTTCTGACATCTTCGGTCGCAAGCGCCCCCTCATCATAGGGAATCTACTCTGCGCCTTAGCCACCTTAGCCTGTGCCCTATCACAATCCATCGAAGGGTTACTCTTCGCCCGTTTCTTAGCAGGTTTTATGGGGTCTATAGGTGTTGTTATCTCTAAGGCAGTCGCCCGCGACTTAGCCAATGGTAAAGCCTTGGCTAAACTGCTTTCCCTCCTCATGGTCGTCAATGGCCCTAGCCCCAGTGGTGGCGCCTCTCATAGGTGGGCAAATTTTTAGTCTTCAGCTCTTGGCGCCTTGTTTTCATCGTCCTAACTATGATTGCAGTCATGCTTTTCCTTATGAGCTTGGTCTATAGAAACCCTTCCCCTGATAGGCGACAATCCAAGGATCTCAACTCTGTTATGGTCGCCTATCAGACACTCTTCAAGGACCGCCAGTTTATGGGTCAATGCCTCGTACAAGGTTTTTGGCTTCGGAGCCTTTTTCGCCTATATCTCCGGCTCTGCTTTCGTTTACCAAAAATATTTATGGTCTAGATGCCCAAACTTTTTCCTATGTTTTTCGGTATCAATTCTCTAGGGATTGTGATTGCCTCTAGCTTAGGGGGCGGGCCTCCAATGTAGTGTCCAGCAAACACATGCTCCAATTTTTCCCTTTGGCAATTAGGTCTGGGCTCTCTCCTCTTCCCTACTAGCTATCAAACTAGAGGCTCCTTTTTATTCTAGTCGCCATTAGCCTATTTATCGCTGCTACTTCCATTGGTAACATCGGCGCCTTTTTCCTTCTCCCTGGCCCTGAAAGACCACGGTAAGATTGCCGGTGCTGCCTCCGCCCTCCTGGGCTTCTTCTCCATGATTTTTGCGGGCCTCATGGCCCCTATCGTAGGTATCCAAGGAGATCACAATGCTATACCGATGGCCATTACTATGGTCGTATGTATCGCCATAGCTCTCCTAGCTCTCTATGGATTAGTCCTCAGAAAAGGTCAAGAGGACTAAGTAGCTAAAAATCCGTAAAAAAATTATGGACTCATACTAAATGATAAGACCTACTATAGCAAAAAGGAACGACTCACCACTGTGAGTCGTTCCTTTTTATAAGAAATTAAAGGCTATGCCTTTTTATTTTTTTGCATTCAAAGGCACAAAGAGGTCCCTTCTTCCTTAGGAAGGATGGTGCCTTCAGGAATGATAGAGTACACCGTTTTACCTTGGGCTACATAAAAGCCTACTGGCATTTGAGTCAAACCCGTAAAGTCAGAAGGCAATTTTGCAGATACATCTGGGTCTGCCTTGAGAACCTTATTCAAGGTGTTAACATCGAATTTGCCGAAATCTGATACCTGCATAGCTGCCCCTGTTTTTAGTGTTATAGGTGAAGCCTACGATTTCTGCAGGAGACTTATCATCAGATGCATCATTTGTGAATGTTACATAGGAGAAGATACCATCTCCATCAGCCTTTATGTCATATAGGGACATAACCTTAGGGTGCTTAGCGGAAATAGCCGCAACAAAGTTTTTACTTGCTTATTAATGGCTTCAGCAGCCTTAGGATCTTTAGCCGTTACTTGTGGATAAAGAATCAATTGATTATCATTGTTAATCAATTGAGATTCAATCTTTACCTGATTGCCCTTATTGTATTGGCCTTTATTAGGTTGATCAAAGTCGGTAGCAAAGCCTTGTGCATCTTGTACTTGACCTTGATCAGCATTAGCTATTACCGCAGCAGCATTGTCCGCTACTTGACCAGCAGCAAATACTGGCATAGCCATAGCTGCCGCAAGAGCTGTAATAGTTAACGTTTTTTTCAACATGTGTATCACCTATACCTGTTTAATGGTTATTCTGGGGACCAACTCTTATGAATTGTCATATCCCGGATACCCTTAGTATACAGGAGTAAGGAAAAAAAGTCCAAAAATCTAAAAACTTTATAACATAAGTGTCTTGTATACTATCCAAAAGTCTTCTTTATGATTTCCACAAACCCAAGGGAATCGATAAAAAGCGCCAGCTCATAGCTGGCGCTTTTCTACTTTCATAGGAGTTATTCCTATAAGGCGCTTATTCAAACATAGTTGCTAAGAGAAGTTTCAAGCGGTTAGCCTGGTTAACGGCAGAAGACCCTGGATCATAATCGATAGCGGCAATCCGTACATCTGGGTATGCCGCGGATAGAGTCTTAACCATGCCCTTACCAGATACATGGTTAGGGAGGCAGCCAAAATGGTTGGAGACAAACGATTTGTTTAGCCCCTTTTTTCGATGAGGTCAATCATATCCCCTGTGAGGAACCAACCTTCACCGCATTGGTTACCCAAGTCGATGTAGTTAGAGGCAACCTTAGCCACATCGGTCATTCGCTCTACATGATCAAAGCGTTTTGACTTCTTGACCGCTTGAGCATAAGGCAAGCGGTATAGTTCCAAGGCTTCACGAGCCAAGGAGCCAGCAAAACCAGAGAGCCAAGTCCCATCCAAGTGCTTAGCCCGGTAGGTGGAGTCCATAGCGCAATAGAGGAAGAAGTCCAAGAGGCCAGAGGTAACAACCTCGCCCCCTCTTTTTCGATTAATTCGTAAATGTGGTTATTTGCAGCAGGATGGAATTTAACATAAATTTCCCCTACTACACCAACCCGTGGTTTCTTTTCCCCTGTTACAGGAAGATCATCAAAATCCTTAACCAAAGCTTTAATGTTTTTATTATATTGACGAAGGCTATCGGTAGCGATAGTCTTAGTAATTCGATCAATCCAGTACTTGGCTAAGGCTTCCGTAGAACCTGCTTCCTTTTCATAAGGGCGGGTAGCTAGGATACACTGTTGCAAAGCATCACCGTAAACAACCGCCTGAATCATGCGATGGAGGAAGGAACGATTAAGGCTAAAGCCTGGCTGTTTTTCCATACCAGATGCATTGAGGGAAAGGATTGGCACTTGTGGAATTCCCGCATCAATCAAGGCCTTACGAAGGTAACCGATGTAGTTTGTCGCCCGACAACCACCCCCTGTTTGAGAGATGATAACAGCCGTCTTGTTCACATCATACTTCCCAGATAAAAAGAGCAGACATGAGCTGACCTACCACCATAATGGCAGGGTAGCAAGCATCATTATGGATATATTTAAGACCTACTTCGATGTCCTCGCGGCTAGGGGCCTTGAGGAGTTCAAAATGATATCCTTGAGCCTTGAGGACAGGGGTTTAAGATATCGAAGTGAAGCGGCGACATTTCCGGCACCAAGATGGTATAGGACTTAGCCATTTCTTCCGTAAAGATGGCCCTTTCATAGGGAGTATTCTGGTTTTTCTACTAGCGTTTCCACCTCTGGTACTTGTAAAGATTTTTTTGGCGCATAGCCTTTTCCATAACGGATTGCAAGGGACCGAATACGGATTGTCACAGCCCCTAGATTAGTGCCCTCATCAATCTTAAGAACCGTGTGGATTTTGTGTTTAGCTGCCAAAATATCCTTCACTTGGTCTGCTACGATGGAGTCAAGACCACAGCCGAAAAGAATTAAGTTCTACCACTTCAAAGCCCTCTGTACGGGACACGAACTCTGCAGCCCGGTAGAGGCGGGAATGATAGGTCCATTGGTCTACAACGCGTAGGGTGTTTAACCGCATGGCCTAAAGGAGCAACCCCATCTTCCGTAAGGACAGCCATACCTAAGGAGTTGATAAGTTCAGGAATACCGTGGTTAATACCAGAATCTAAATGGTAAGGGCGACCACAGAGAACGATTGCCGGAATCTTCTCAGCAATCAAAACGAGATACGGTCTTCTTGGTAATCTCTTGGTAATCCTTCTTCCATTGCTCTTGTTCATCCCAAGCCTTATCTACAGCAGCTTGCACTTCTTTCTTGGACAGGCCCAAGAAGGATAAGGCATCTTTCAATCGAGGCACTAGGGATTTCTTATCCGCCAAGGGTAAGAATGGCTCAACAAATGGGATATCCCTAGAACATCCTGCATGTTGTTCTTGATGAGTTCCGGATAGGAAATAACCATTGGACAATGGTAGTTATTATCACGCGAGTACTCCATAGGACCGTGTTGGATACAAGGGTACCAAATAAAGTCCACTTGCGAGTTGGCCAACTGCTTTGATATGTCCGTGAACGGACTTAGCTGGATAGCAGGCTGTATCAGATGGAATGGTATCTAAGGCAGAGTTAAACTGGTCCTTAGTCGTATAATCAGAAAGAACCACCTCATAGCCCAAGGTATTCCAGAAGGTAAACCAGAAGGGGAAGTCCTCATACATATTGAGTACTCGAGGGATCCCCACCCGCTTCTTACCGGTAAATTCAGGCAAGTTTTGCTTGAGGTAATAATCGAAAATCCGCTTTAATTTGAGGTCTACCAAATTAGGTACAGGCTTATGCTTTTCTTGAATCATATCGCCCGCCCCGCGGTCGCAGCGGTTACCTGTTACGTACTTACGACCGTCTGTGAAAGCATTGATAGTCAACATACAGTTGTTAGCACAGAGGCCACAATGACGCATAGTTGTAGTAACAGCCAAAGATTTGATGGCTTCGAGATCAGCTAGGGTGGAATAGTTTTCCTTGGTTTCCTCTGCCGCTTCTTGGGCCAGGATAGCCATACCATAAGCCCCCATGAGACCAGCTGTATCAGGGCGAATAACCTCAACTCCTAAGAGTTGTTCAAAGGCCCGAAGAACGGACTCATTATAGAAGGTTCCCCCTTGTACGACGATATGATCGCCCAATTCCTTAGGGTCCTTCACCTTGAGCACCTTATAAAGGGCATTTTTTTAATGACGGAGTAAGCCAAGCCAGCTGCGATATCAGGTACAGTGGCTCCTTCTTTTTGGGCCTGTTTTACCTTGGAGTTCATAAATACCGTACAACGGGATCCCAAATCGATTGGCATAGGCGCCAAAAAGGCCTTCTTTAGCAAAGTCTGCAATAGGAATCTTGAGACCTTGGGCGAAGGTATCCAAGAAGGACCCACACCCAGCAGAACAGGCTTCATTAAGAACGATATCTTCAATATAGCCGTCTCGGATTTTTACAGCACTTCATATCCTGGCCACCAATGTCCAAGATGAAGGATACCTCTGGGCAGAAGAAGCGAGCCGCTCGGTAATGAGCCATGGTTTCAACTTCCCCAATATCGATGCCAAGGGCCCGTTTTAGGAAGGCTTCCCCGTAGCCAGTAACACCTGAATGGGCAATGTAGGCCCCTTTAGGCAACTTAGCATAAATCTCTTCGATAATTTCTTGAGCCTTTTTCAATGGCTTACCATGGTTAGGACCATAGTAGGAGTAGAGGATGCGGCGGTCTTGGTCCATGAGAACTGCTTTGATAGTTGTAGATCCAGCATCTAAGCCTAGATAGCAAGGGCCTTGGGCGTCTTCTATACGGCCTTTAGGAGATACGGCCTTAGCATGGCGCTCGCGGAAGACGGCCAATTCCTCTTCGTTCTTAAAGAGAGGGGCTACCCTGTCAGTAGCTTCCATAGGCATGCCGATTAGCTTGCCTACGGCATTCACCAATTCAATCACCGTGTAATCTCGGCATGGTTCTTCCATAAGGGCTGCCCCTAAAGCGATGAAGAGCTCCCCATTTTCAGGAACGATTTGGTGTTCTTGGTCCAATTCAAGGTATCAGTAAAGCACTTACGCAATTCTGACAAGAAGGTCAAAGGACCGCCCAAGAAGGCTACATAGCCTTCAATCTTATGGCCGCAAGCCAAGCCAGCAATGGTTTGATTAACGATAGATTGGAATACGGACTTGGCAATATTTTCATGGGAAGCCCCTTGATTCAAGAGAGCCTGTACGTCCGTCTTGGCAAATACACCGCAACGCGCGGCAATAGGATACAGGGTATCCGCCTGTTTAGCCAATTCATTAAGGCCAGATGCATCCGTCTGCAGAAGGGTAGCCATTTGGTCGATAAAGGCTCCCGTGCCACCAGCACAAGATCCATTCATCCGGTGTTCTGCCTGTTGGCCCAAATAAGTTACCTTGGCATCTTCCCCGCCCAATTCAATGATGACATCTGTTTTGTGGGTAAAGGGTTTTAATCGCCCGCGTTTCAGCGATAACTTCCTGAACGAAAGGAACTTCAATCTTATCAGCCATAGCCATCCCACCAGACCCGGTAACTGCTACGTGAACATAATCATGTTCATGGCCCACCATAGCCTCTTTTTAAAAGGGCGTGAACGGTTTCCAAAATATTAGAAAAAAATGGCGTTGGTATTTTTTTATATAAATAGTTGTCTGTTTCATCGAGCAAGACTACCTTAACCGTGGTAGAGCCTACGTCGATACCCATACGCAACAATTGCGACATGTAGACCTCATTTCTCAGCACACACGTGCAAACACAGAATAGGAAGTAATGGATATCATGAATCTCTTTAAATTTTTGGATACATGACTAACACTGTATATTATATCACTAAAAGTGCCCGTCTAGTATGACTGCTATCACATTTCACCTAAGATTCTCGATATAAAAACTAATTACAACCCTATAGAAAGGTCCCACTACAAAAAAACTCCCATCTTAGGATGGGAGTTTCTTATTCATAGAATCTCTAAGATTAACTAAGGGCTTTCATAGACCCTAGTCTACTCACGATTTATTAAAGGGCTTCAAAGTGACGGCCGTCGTCTTCCAACTTACCTTCCAAGTCTTTATCGACCATAGCACATACAGCGGAATCAGACCAAACATTTTTCTGCTGTTTCCACCATATCGATGATGGTGTAAATAGGGAAGGATGACACCCAAGAGACCGATTGGCGCACCAATGGAGGACATGAGGGAGAGGGTAAGGAAGTAGCACCCCATTGGAACCCCTGCATTACCAACCGCTGCTAATACAGCGATGAAGAGCCAGGAGATCATTGTGCCCCAGGTCAATTCAATACCCGCATTTTGCATAACGAAGAGGCTGGTTACCAAGATAAAGGCTGCACAACCGTTCATGTTAATGGTCGTACAAATTGGCAATACGAAACGAGATACGGCAGGTTTAGCATTCAAGTTCTTTTTCTGCAGAAGCCAAGGTAACAGGCAATGTTGCAGCAGAGGACTTAGTGAAAAGCGCTACCGCTACAGCCGGGGACATCTTACGAAAGACGTGAAAAGGATTGAGGCCACGCAAGAGAAGGAAGATGGGAATAACGACGAAGAATTGGATAATATTACCACCCAATACAACTAAGGTATATTTACCAAGAGCCCCTACTACAACACCAGCTTCAATTTGTGCGGACAATTGCGCCGCGAAGGCCAAGATGCCAACAGGCAAGACATAGATCAAGGCACGAATCAATTGGAAGAGCAATTCTTGCAAGCCATGTAAAACCCTTCAAGATGGTATCACGATTTTTCCGTCTTAGGCATAAAAGCAAAAAGCAATCCCCTACGGATGCAGCGATGAGCATAACGGATAAAAACATTGCCATCCACAAATGGTTTGATAACATTGTTAGGGATAATGGATAAGAAGTGGTCATAGTAGGACATGTGACCCAATTTTTTTCAGGCACAGCGGAAGCACCTGCCCCCCACTACGTCAGCTGGCAAGTTACCAGGCGCAATCAAGAGGAAAAGAGCCAAACCAAGCGCTGCTGCTGCAATGGTAGTCAAAAGAGTATAGGTTACCGCGTGACCAAAGATCCGCTTAGTATCCTTTTTAGCACCCAGGGCTGCCAAGGTAGTAATTACCGCCAAGGCTACAGTTGGAACGGCAATGAATTGGAAGAGGCGCGTGAATACGGACGCAATGAAATTAAACAATTCATTCAAAGATGGGATGTTAAGCCAACCCAAAAATGCCACCAATGATGAGGGCAGCAAACCATAATATAAATTGACGCAATTTGCCTTGGCCACGACTTTGCTCCATGACCTGGTGCTTTAATTGCTCAACTTGTTGATTATCTTGTTGAGACATAGGAACCTCCTAAACAGAATCAATACCTTACTTTTTGCAAAAACCTATTTTACTGCTAGGTATTAATATTGGTCAAGATGATTTTTATCACATATTCATTAAGTAGATTTTTATTTTTCTACCTATTTTTTTATTTTTAATTACTTTCTTTACTTCTCGATATGTACTCAAATGACTACTAAAGCCTCAAGGCCTGCAGCAACTATAATACCTCCTACAGCGTTAAAAAGAATCGCAGTCTCAAATTATGATTGTTTAGTGAATTGTGTTTCTTGTCAGAATTTACAAAATATCGATTTTTTTCAAAAATTGCCTATTGAAACCAGATTGAAAAATCGTATAATACATACATATTGTAATTAATTCGGCGAAAGGCTACTAGATATAGTAGTTCGCCTCTTTTTGCTCAAGATAATCCATATATGTAAAAAAAGGGAGCTAATTATGGAAATTATGATTACCAAACGTGATGGTCACGTGGAGCCACTATCCGTAGAGAAGACAAAACGTATGATTGCCTTCGCCTGCCTAGAGCCTCGATTCCTGTGACCCTATGGAGCTAGAAATGGATGCGAAACTCCAATTCGTAGACGGCATGACCACAGCACAAATTCAAAAGACCTTGATTCAAACGGCCATCGAAAAAGGTAATCCAAAAGGTGGATGACGGTTTCGGCAACCAAGTCAACCGCATGAACCAAGACTGGCAGTTTGTAGCAGCGCGCTCTTTATCTTTGACCTCTATAAAGAAGCTGCTATCAACCGTCGTTATAAGGCCTTTGGCTATGGCAACTTCCCTAACTTAGTCCACAAGTTGGTAGAAGAGAAAAAAATATGCCTCCTTCTTTGTAGACCAATACACAGAAGAAGAACTGCAAGAATTGGGCGATTACATCAAACCCTAAACGAGACTATCTCTTCAACTATGAGGGGTTAAGCTCCTGGCTGACCGCTACTTGGTTAAAAGGCTTTTAATAAGGAAATCTTCGAGCTCCCACAAGAACGCTTCATGGCCATTGCTATGCACCCTAGCCCTTGTAGAAGGCGACAAGAAGGTAGAATATGCCAAGAAGTTCTACGATCTCATGTCCCAACTCAAGATGACTACCGCAACTCCAACCTTGGCTAATGCAGGGACCCCATTCCACCAATTATCCTCCTGTTTCATCTCCGGCGTGGACGACAACCTCTGGTCCATTTACGATGTAAACTCCAAATTCTCCCGCGTATCTAAGCACGGCGGTGCCTTAGGTATCTACTTGGGCAAGGTACGGGCCCTCAACTCCGACATCCGGGGCTTTAAAAAACTCCTCTGGTGGCGTTATCCCTTGGGCTCGCCTTTTATAATGATACAGCTGTCGCTGTTGACCAATTGGGCAAACGCAAGGGCGGTGCTACCATCACCTTGGACGTATGGCACAAGGACTTCTATGAATTCGTAGAACTGCGAACCAACAATGGCGATGACCGCCGTAAGGCCCACGATATCTTCCCTGGCCTCTCCATTCCAAACATCTTTATGGAGCGCTTAGAGGCTCGTCAAAACTTCACACTCTTCGACCCACATGAAATCTTATGCGTAAAGGGCTGGGCTCTGGAAGACTTCTACGATACCAAAGAGGACAAGGCTTTTCACCAAGCGCTATATCGAATGCGAACAAGATCCTAACCTTCACGGTTTGGAAGTACCTGCCTTAGATATGATGAAGAAAAATCATGAAATCCGCTGTTGAAACAGGAACGCCATTCATCTTCTTCCGCGACACAGCCAACGAAGCTAACCCTAATAAGCATGCTGGCATGATTTACGCATCCAACCTCTGCCAAGAAATTGCTCAAAAATGTGGGCTTCACCAACCTCATTGGAGAAGAGGTCAACGAAGACGGTACCTTGACTACTAAAACCTCCATGGGGGATATGGTTACCTGCAACCTCAACTCTATCAATTTGGGCCAAACCTCCGATGAAGAATTGGAGGAAAATATTGCCCTCAAATCCGCATGTTGGATAACGTTATCACCATTAACCAGGCCCCAGTCCCTGAATCCCGTTTCACCTCGGACAAGTACCGGGCTATTGGCTTAGGCACCTCCGGCTATCACCACTACCTAGTAAAACATAAGATTCAATGGGAAACAGAAGAACACTTACAAGTAGCGGACAAGCTCTTTGAAAACATCGCCTACGCCGCTATCAAGGCCTCCATGGAATTGGCCAAGGAAAAAGGCGCCTACCCTGCCTTTAAAAGGGTCTGAATGGGAAAGCGGAGAATACTTCACCCGTCGTGGTTACACCTCTGAAAGATGGCAAAAACTGGCGGCTGACGTTAAAAAAATACGGCATCCGCAACGGCTACCTCATGGCTGTAGCCCCAACTGGGTCCACCTCTAACATCGCCAATACTACCGCTGGTATTGACCCTATCTTCAAGAAGTTCTTCATTGAAGAAAAGAAGGGATCCTTCACACCTAAGACAGCGCCAGACCTCAACAAGGAAACCTTCTGGCTCTACAAAGAGGCACATACCATCGACCAACAATGGTCCATCAAGGCCTGTGGCATTCGTCAACGGCACATCGACCAATCCCAATCCTTTAACCTCTATATCACACCACAAATGAAAGCTAAGGAAATCCTAGACCTATACATGGAATCCTACAAGCAAGGTGTTAAATCCATTTACTATATCCGGAACCAATCCCTAGAAATGGATGAATGCACATCTTGTTCATCCTAAGTGGTACCACTTCCTGATTAGGAATTCGATCAGGAAACCTCTAGGGCAATGATAAGGACTTTTTACTAAATTCAGATCAGGAAGAAAGGTTTACTCATGGATAAAAAGCTTATATTCAACGAAAAAAAGGCGACCGTGGCACCCAATCTATGATTGAAGGGAATACCACCAATTTACGCGAATGGAACCGGATCAAGTACGACTGGGCCAACCAAATGTATCGGACCATGCTCAACAACTTTTGGATTCCAGAAGAGATTTCTCTCAACGAAGATATCAAACAATTCCCCTACCTTACAGATTCCGAACGACGGGCCTTTGACAAGATTATTTCCTTCTTGAACTTCTTGGATTCCATCCAATCCGAAAACTTGCCTAACCTATCCCGCTACGTAACGGCTTCTGAAGTGGCATCTCTTCTCAATATCCAAGCCTTCCAAGAAGAAATTCACGCCCAATCCTACTCCTATATCTTGGACACCGTAACCAATCCTGTTACCCAGGGATCGAATCTATGACGAATGGCGTACAGATAAGACTCTCTTGGCCCGTAACCGCTTCATCGCTGACAACTACCAACGCTTCTCCGATGATCCTACAGAGCAAAACTTTGTACGCTCTGTCATGGCCAACTACATCTTGGAAGGGATTTACTTCTATTCCGGTTTCTCCTTCTTCTACACCTTGGCCCGTCAAGGGAAGATGACCGCTACCTCCACCATCTTCAAATACATCAACCGAGACGAGGTAACCCATCTAGTCCTCTTCCAAAAACATTATCAAAGAATTACGCCATGAACGACCTGACCTCTTCTCTAAGGAATTTGAAGAAGAAATCCGGGATATGATCCGCCAAGGGACTGAAAACGAAATTGAATGGGGCCAATACATTACGGATGACAAAATTCTAGGCCTCAACAACGTCTTGATCGAACGCTATATCAAGTACTTAGCTAACCTCCGCCTTGAAGCCATCGGTCTTCCTATCCTCTATCCTGAGATTAAGGAAAACCCTATGGCTTGGATTGAAGGTTTCTCTAACCTTAACAACACAAAAACAGACTTCTTCGAAGCGAAGGTAACCAATTACACAAAAGCGGCAGCCTTTGACTTTGATGATCTCGAATAATAGGGTCTAAAAAAAGCCCCAAGGCAGTCTCTAAACTTGATTATTTCGAGCAAGTTACAATAGCAAGAGGCCCCAGGCCATCAGAGATAACATTCCTAGAAGAGTTATCAATGGTGACCTGGGGCCTCTTCTCTATCTATTTACTTACAAACATTACATGTCGTCACGGGATAATTTCATGGTTAGAACCCGAGTAACAGCTTGGTCTAGGCGGTCTTGGGATATAGTGCCAGATGCAACGGCTTCTAAGAGTCCCTTATAGACTTCACGCATATGGCCATAGTCTTGGCAGACCAAGAGAAGATCTCCACCCGCATTAATGGATTTAACGGCCATATCTCCAAAGGAGTAGTGATTAGCTAAGGCCCCCATTTCTAAATCGTCAATAATAACCACCCCTTGGTAGTTAAATTGATTTCGTAAGAGATCAACCATAATAGCCTTGGAGAGGGAGGCTGGGTTGTCAGGATCTAAGTCTGGATAAATGGCATGGAAACCATAACCATGTATTGGTTACTTTTAGTTTTGCTGATTAAATCTTGGAAAACCTTGGTATCATTATTCATGAGGACTTCTTTAGAAGCAGTTACCCGGCTAGAATCAGCATGAAGATCTACATCAGTCTTCCCTATGCCAGGGAAGTGCTTATAGGCAAAGAAGAGCCCTTGGTCATGGTAGGCTTGGCCTGCAGCATAAGCATAATCTACAACCTTACCAGGATCATCCGAAGAATAGGAGCGGCCATACGTGAGCCCCATATCCGCATCAGGGGCAAAGTTGAGGTTAAATCCCAAACCCTTGAGTTCCTTGCCTGACTTTTTGAGCCCAGTCCACAGCCTTGTCGACGGATTCCGTCCCCAAAACCTGAGCGGGAGGCGCCTGCACCAAACTATCCGCCATACGGGTAACGGCCCCACCCTCTTGATCTATGGCCATGAAGGGGGATGGAACTATTCGCCTTGGAGGTATCTTTCAACTGACCAATCAAGGTTTTTACCTGGTCTGGATCCTTCATATTGCGATCAAAGAGGATAATACCGGCTGGATGATAAGAGTTAATCATATACTTGGAGTCATCGTTTGCCTCTGTACCGTAGACGCCAAAGATGAGGAGCTGCCCCACCTTATCCTCATTGGACATGGACTTAACTAGGGCCTTAGCCTTGGCTTCAGGCGTATCTTGGTTCTGACTCACGGAAGCGTAAGTTGCCTCTTGCCCTTGCGAAAAGGGATGGGAACAAGCCGTCACAAGAGGCAGGGTAAGAGCCATTAGGGATAAGCCTAAAAGGGATTTTAATTTCATAGGTATGCCTTTCTAGATAGGATAATTAGTATCTTTACTATACAAAAAAATCCCCCTAGCAAGCTGAGGGGATTTCCCATAAACCACAGAAACCCCCTATGAACAAGCACTCGGAAGACCTTCATAATAATAATACAAGTCTAAATACATATACACGTTCCAGTCTATTTAATGTCTTTTTCTCAAAAAAACACTTGACCGCTCTAAAAAGAAGTAGCATAATAGAGGCAGTTATTTTTAGAAAAAGGAGCCACGACATGGTAAGTGTAGCGACTATGCACACAAACGCATACTACTTTTTGGTTCTTTATCCAGTCTACGGGTAAAGGACTATTTGGTGTACGCTAAATTACCAGTCAAGCGTTAAATACTAAAAGGACCACCCGTAGTAGCGGGTGGTCCTTTTCTATGTATGCTCAGCCGCTAGGTGCCCAATTATTCAGGAGGTTATATCATGATCATCACACTCAAGAACAAGGCTGACAAACAACAAGTACAAGAACTTACTAATTGGTTGACCAACCAAGGATTAACCGTAAGCCCCTACCCAAGGGAAAACTACCTCATCTTGGGCCTCATCGGCGATACTTCTTCCCTAGATGCTCGTGTAATTGAATCATTGGAGATTGTAGATAAAAGTGACTCGCATTCAAGAACCTTTCAAAAAAAGCTAACCGCAAATTCCATCCAGACGATACTATCGTAGATGTAGGAGGCGTAAAAATCGGTGGTGGCCACTTCGCTATCATGGCTGGCCCTTGCTCTGTTGAATCGGAAGAACAAGTGGTAGGTATCGCCAAAGCCGTTAAGGCCTCTGGCGCTAATCTCCTCCGCGGTGGCGCTTTCAAGCCTCGTACCTCCCCATACTCCTTCCAAGGAATGGGCCCTGCTGGCCCTAGACCTCTTGGTTGCAGCCAAAAAAAGAAACAGGCCTACCTATCGTATCTGAAGTCATGGACGCCTCCCAATTGGAATACTTCGATGATGTGGACATGCTCCAAATCGGTGCCCGCAACATGCAAAACTTCTTCCTCTTAAAAGAAGTGGGCAAGCTTAGAAAGCCAGTTCTTCTTAAACGAGGTCTATCTTCTACCTATGAAGAATGGCTCATGGCTGCAGAATATATCATGTCCGAAGGCAATGAAAATGTAGTTCTCTGCGAACGGGGCATCCGCACCTTTGAACCAAAAAAACTCGCAACACCTTGGATGTAACCGCAGTTCCTATGATGAAGGAATTGTCCCACCTACCAATCATCATGGATCCATCCCATGCTGCTGGTATGAGCCGTATGGTACGTCCTCTCTCCTTGGCTTCCACAGGGGCAGGCTGCGACGGCCTCATGATTGAAGTTCACAACGATCCTGCCAAGGCTCTCTGCGACGGTCCTCAAGCTCTTCGCCCAGAAACCTTCGACGAATTAGCTAAGGATATCTTCGCCCTCCGCGATATCGTAGTAAAGGTTCAAAAATAAGACGACTATAGAGGTTAAGCACTTACAGCCCTAGGCTCGTAAGTGCTTAAGCAGATTACTGAGTTGATACAAAGGAGATAGGATGGAACGCATTCACGTTAATACGGGTGCCCCTTATGATGTCATCATCGAAGAGGGCCTCCTCAGTCACCTAAGTGACTATATATTACCCCTCAAGAATTCCTGCCAGGCTATCATCGTATCCGATAGCCATGTAGCCCCCTCTACTTGGATCAAGTCAAAGGCCAATTGGAAGCAGCGGGCTTTAGTGTCCTGAGACTTCATCTTTCCCGCTGGTGAAAGCTCCAAGAATGCTAGCGCCCTCCCTAGAATTGGTAGAATACATGGCCCATGCCAAGATGACCCGTGGAGACCTATTAATCGCCTTAGGTGGCGGTGTCGTAGGGGATATGGGAGGCTTTGCCGCCGCAACCTATTTGCGGGGGATTGACTATATTCAAATTCCTACCTCCCTCCTAGCCGCCGTAGATTCCTCTGTTGGTGGTAAGACAGCGGTCAACCTATCTGCCGGCAAAAATCTCTGGGGCGCTTTTTAAGCAACCTATCACAGTTCTCTGTGATCCACAAACGCTCAAGACCCTACCACGAGACCAATGGATTAACGGCTGTGGGAAATCATCAAGTACGGTTTTTGGATGTTCCTGGCCTCTTAGACATCTTAGAGGCAAAACCACTGGTGGATAATCCTGATCAAGCGACCGCTGTAATTGCACGTTGCGTTCATGCCAAAAGCTATCCATCGTACAGGCCGATGAAAAGGAAGGCTCTATCCGAGCCCTCCTCAACCTAGGTCATACCTTTGCTCATGGCATCGAAAAGGAGAGTCATTTTACAGTGGCTCACGGTAATGCTGTAGCCATCGGCCTCATGCTCATGGCCCAAGGGGCGGTAAAGCACGACAGCCTAGACCCAGCAGTTTTTGCCTAAGCTTAAGGCCCTATTAGAGTCCCATTACCTGCCTACATCCACGAATATCCCTAAGGACCGTCTCCTAGAAGCGGCTCAACACGACAAAAAAATCCCACGGGGCTAGCATTACCATCGTAGTACCAAAGACATATGGCCATAGCGAGCTCAAGGAAGTTACCTTTGAGCAACTGGCTACCTACTTAGATTAACCTGTTTTTCAAAACTATTATAGAGATTCGAGAAGACTTATGCATACTGTTACTGCCCAGGTGCCTACTGGTACCATAGCCGCCATTCCCGCCAAGGCCCATGCCCACCGAGCTATCATCTGCGCTGCCTTGGCCACTGGTCCTTCGAGCATCAAGCTCAGCCCGGACCTCCAAGGACATCGATGCCACCATGGTGTCCATGCGATCCTTAGGGGCTCAAGTTGACTATCAAGACCAAGTCATCAATATTCACCCAGGCCCCGCTCCTCAAGTGGGACAAATCCTCCCTCATGAATCAGGCACTACCCTTCGCCTCCTCTTGCCTGTAGCAGCCTCCCTCTGTGACGAGGTCCAAGTAGACGCTAAGGGCCGTCTACCAGAACGCCCTCTAGAACCTCTCCTGGGACAACTCAAAGAGCACGGGTGACCTTTACACAGGATAAGCCACCCTTTACTATGAAGGGCCACCTAACAGGAGGCCACTTTTTCCATGAGTGGGCAATGTATCTAGTCAATTCTTCTCAGGCCTCCTCCTAGCAGCCCCTCAAATAGGGACCTGTCAGATAGACTCCCTAGGTAGCTAGAATCTAAAGACTATGTATCCCTCACCATCAATACTATGAAGGACTTTGGTGTCACGGTAGAGCAAGAACTAAGTCCAAAAGGCTATCCCTCCTTTTTACATCCCCCAAGGGGTCTCCTTTAAAGGGCAGGAGAACTATGCTATTGAAGGGATTGGTCTAATGCGGCCATCTGGATTGTAGCCACCGCCCTTAGCGGACAATCCCTAACCATTAAGGACTTAAACAAAGACTCTATCCAGGCCGACCGTCGCATCTTGGATATCATATCCAAGTCAGGGCAGCCAAATTAGCTGGTCTGGATCTAATTTAACTGTCACAGGCAAGGCTAGTCAGCCTCTTGAGGTAGACCCTAGGCCAATGCCCAGACCTCCTCCCTGTCCTAGCTGCCCTAGCCTGCGGCATTCAAGGAGAATCAGCCTTCCTTAACAGGGGCCCGCTTGCGCATCAAGGAATCAGACCGTCTTGAAGCGGTAGCTGCCTTGGTGAGAGACCTTGGTGGTTGTGTCCGCCTAACAGGAGATGACCTCTACATTCAAGGAACTGGAATCCTCAAGGGAGGTCTAGTAGACTGCCAAAATGACCACCGTTTGGTTATGGCCGGCACCTTGGCCGCCCTCATCTCACAAGGTCCCGTCAAACTCAAGGATAGCCAGGCTATCACCAAATCCTACCCAGACTTTTTTTCGACGATTGGAATCAACTAGGAGGCTCCGCTCATGTCTAGTAGCTTCGGCAAACATATACAAGTATCTGTCTTTGGCGCCTCCCATGGCACCGCTATCGGTGCTGTCGTGGATGGTCTCCCTTGTGGCTTTAAAGTGGACTTAGACCAACTACAAGCCTTCTTGCAACGAGCGGGCACCAGGGCAAAATGCCCTCACCACCCAACGGAAGGAAGCGGACCAACCAGAATTTCTGGCTGGAATTGTAGATGGCATACTCAGTGGATCTCCCTTGCCTTCCAGATTCGCAATACCTCCCAACATTCAAAAGACTACAATAACTTACGGGATATTCCTCGTCCCTCTCATGCAGACTTTACAGCTCGTGCGCCTATGGCGACAAGGTGGATATGCGTGGAGGCGGCCACTTTTCGGCCCGTCTTACCGCCCCCTCTGCGTAGCCGGTGGCATAGCCCTCCAAATTTTGGCTACTAAGGGCATCCACATAGAGGCCCACCTCAAGCAAGTAGGTCCCATTAAGGACCAACCCATAGATTTCACCAATCCAGACCTAAAGGCCCTAGCCTTAGCCGCTAGGGAGCCCATTGCCATGGTCAACCCCCAAGCGCGGGCTGAAGCGACCCGGATAGTAACAGAACTCCGCGACCAAGGGGACTCAACAGGGGGAATCGTAGAAGTTTTCTCTACAGGGCTCCCTCTGGGCTTGGGTAATCCCAACTTTGATGGCTTAGAAAACCGCTTAGCAGCTACTGTATTTGGGGGTACCAGCGGTGAAGGGTATTTCCTTTGGCTCTGGTTTTGACGGCGTCTGCCACCTAGGGAGCCAGGAGAACGATCCTTTTACCATCAAAGAGGGCAAGTAAAGACCAAATCCAACAATTCTGGCGGCATCCAAGGCGGTATCAGCAATGGCATGCCCCTAGTCATGCAGGCAGCTATTAAACCGACCCCTTCCATCTATAAGGAACAGGACTCCCTCTCCCTTTCTAAAATGGAAGCTACCAAGCTAGTCATCAAGGGGCGTCACGATCCCTGTGTAGCCCCTTCGTGCTGTTCCCGTTATCGAGGCCGTAACAGCGCTCGTTATATTAGATTTTCTAGGAGATATTGACCATGAACTTAGATAAAGCCCGTAGCCAGATTAATGGCATTAACGATGAAATGCTCAAGCTCTTCTTGGAGCGAATGGAACTATCTTCTCATGTAGCCAAGGCCAAGGCCCAAATGGGCAAGGCCATCTTTGATGCCAAGCGGGAGCGGGATATTCTAGATAAAATCACAGCGCAAGCGGGACCGGACATGGACATCTACGCTCGCCGCTTCTTCGAAAACCTCTTCTCCCTCAGCCGAACCTTCCAAGCGGAGGAACTCTTTAAAGAGACCGCTTTCACTAAAGAAGTCGAAGCCGCTGTAGCAGCAGCCCCCAACCTACCTCCACAACGAGGAACCGTGGCCTGCTGCGGCATCTTCGGATCTAATGCTCAAATGGCTTGCGATAAGCTCTTACCCTTGAGCCAAATTCTCTATGTCAACTCCTTCCAAGCTGTCTTCGACGCCGTTGAAGAAGGACTAGCCCAATTCGGCGTCCTTCCCATCGAAAAATTCCTCTAATGGGTCCGTCAAGGAAGTCTATGACCTTTTTAGAACGCAAGCACTGCTATATCGTGCGGGGCACCAAGCAATGGATATCCCATGACCTCTTAGCCAAGGAAGGGACAAGACTAGAAGATATCCATACGGTCTACTCCCATCCACAAGCCTTAGGCCAATGCTCTGAGTTCTTTGCCCAATACCCACATATCAAACTAGAACCTTACACCAATACCGCTATGGCCGCCCAAATGGTAGCCCAATCGGAAGATGCTGGTATCGCTGCAGTAGCGGCCCCTCAATGTGCTCAACTCTACGGCCTGCAAGCGGTTCGTCGATCCATTCAAAACAACGACAATAATTACACCCGTTTCATCTGTATCACTAAGGACCCTAGCAGTCTATCCAGGGGCTAACAAAATTTCCATCGTTACCACCGCTAGTCATACACCAGGTGGCCTCGGATCCCTACTGACTAAATTCGGCAATATGGGAATCAACCTGACCAAGATCGAATCCCGCCCTATCCAGGGGCATAACTTCGAGTTCCTATTCTACCTAGACCTTGAGGCGTCCCTCGTAGACCCTCGGGTCCGGTCTCTCTTAGCGGAACTCCACGAATCCCAAGATAAATTCCGCTTACTCGGCAACTACCCTGAAAAACTAGGAGGTTCTATGAAATTTGGACTACTGGGGCGAACCCTAGGTCACTCTTATTCACCGGCTATCCATCATGCCCTAGGTAATGAAAGCTATACCCTTTTTTTGAAAAGGAGCCAGACCAGTTGGCGGACTTCTTCGCCGATCCATCCTGCAGGGGCTCAATGTGACGATTCCTACAAAATTGCCGCCTACGAGGCCTGTCAAACCCTATCCGACCGAGCCCAAAAAGACCGGTGTAGTCAACACCATGGTCCGCCGAGACGGAGCTTGGCACAGGGGATAACACGGACTACCTGGGCTTCCTTTATAGCCTAGACTACGGCCATATGGAGGTAGCTGGTAAGGTCTGCCTCATCTTAGGGGATGGAGCTTCTTCCCACACCCTACACATAGCTTTAGAAGACTTGGGCGCCAAGGAGATTATCCACCTCTCCCGTAAGACAGCCCCCTTCTACCAAGATGTCCACCACTTCTACCACAAGGCTCAAATTATTATTAACGCCACTCCTGTAGGTATGTACCCTAAGTGCCCTCAAGCACTCATCGACCTAGCCCCTTTCAGCCTGCTTGAGGGGGTGGTAGACCTCATCTATAATCCCCTCCGGACCAGCCTTCTATTACAGGCGAGACAATTAGGGCCTCAAGGCCGTCAACGGCCTCCCTTCCTCGTTGCCCAGGCAGTAGCAGCCTCTGAACTCTTCTTGGAAAGTGAAAGTCTCATCAAAACAGAAGAGCTAATTAAGAGTCTCCAAGGAGACCAAGAAAACATCATCCTCGTAGGTATGCCAGGAGTGGGCAAAACCACTGTAGGTAAGGCTTTAGCCCAAAGAACGGGACGGACTTTCATAGACATAGATCAAGAGATAAGCAAAGAAATTGGGGCCATCTCCAACTACATCCAAACCCAAGGAGAAGCTGCCTTCCGCCAGGTGGAATCCAAGGCTATCCAAGACATTGGTAAGCGCGGGGGCTAGTAATCGCTACCGGTGGTGGCGCTGTTACCATAGAGGACAACTTCCTTCCCTCCGCCAAAATGGCCGTATCTATCAGTTAACGCAACCCCTAGACAAATTGGCAACGGCAGGTCGGCCCCTCTCTGCAGGTGGCTTGGACAAGCTCAAAGAACTAGAAGCTGTCCGAACACCTATGTACCAAGCCTTTTTCCCAATGCACCATTGCCCACCATCGCCAGGCTCAGAAAACGGTTGATGCCATCCCTACAAGACTTTAAGGACCACTTAGGGGAAGTCTAAAAAGGCTTGCAATCTCTGCTAAAGTGATATACTAAATATATCTAACTTATAATCCCAGGAGGGCCATCCTATGATAGGCTGGCTATCCCTTTTGACACAGTATTAGAGGAGATCTCCTTATGAAAAAAAGTATTGACTATAGCTGGTTCAGATACGAGTGGCGGTGCTGGTATCCAAGCAGACCTTAAGACCTTTGAAGAAAGAAATACCTATGGCATGAGTGCCATCACTGTTATCGTCGCCATGGACCCAGACCAGGCTTGGAGCCATCAAATATTCCCTATCCCTATGGACACCATCAAAGCGCAAATTAAAACAGCCCCTTCAAGGAGTTGGTCCAGATGCGCTCAAAACAGGTATGCTACCAACCGTTGAGATTATTGAATACGTAGGTTCCCTACTTAAGGATATGGATATACCTCTTGTCATCGATCCTGTCTTGGCCTGCAAGGTTAATGATGGCGTGCCACACAACCTCTTCCCAGAAAATGTGGAAGCCATGCGCAAATACCTCCTACCTCACGCTAGTCTAGTCACCCCCAACGACTTTGAAGCGGCCCAATTAGCCGGTATGGACCTGATCCAAAGCTTAGATGATGCTAAGGAAGCAGCTAAGCGTATCCATGCACTAGGTGCTAAAAACGTTGTCATCAAACGACGGGAAGGTTTCGGCGGAGATATCGCCATTGACCTCCTCTACGATGGCCAAAACTTTACCCCTATGGGGGCTCCTAAGGTACCTACTAAGTGGACCCATGGTGCAGGTTGCACCTATTCGGCCTGTATCACGGCTGAGTTGGCCAAGGGCCATTCCGTCAAGGAAGCAGTCATGACAGCTAAAGCACTCATTACCAGAGCCTTAGAACATTCCTTTGCCCTCAACCAATTTGTTGGGCCTGTAGACCACACCCAATTAAGAGACTAATAATCAAATAGACGTAAACAGGCGGTAGCCCATGACCAATCATGGACTACCGCCTTTTATATCATCTTTATGAGTCATCCCTATTCTTGGTCTAGGAGCTTTAGGATGGATTGTAACTGGTCTAGAGGGACCTGTCCTGGCGCTGAGGCCTGACCAACTGTGCCAAAGCTAAGACAATTGCCGAAAATAGATCCACAAACCCGGCTCAACATACCTAGATGCCCCATGGACATGGTAATAAGAGCTTGGTCCGGGTAAGCCTTTATGGACCTCATAAGTTGCTGCTAACAGTGTCAAAAGGTCCTCTGGTCCCTGAGGCATGCAGGCTAACTTAGCCACCTGAGCCCCAGCCTTCCTCATGCCAAGTAAACGATCTACGATTTCTTCACGACTGGGTGTCTTGTGGAAGTCATGATTACTCATAATCACCGTAAGGCCCCTGGCCTTGGCCAGATCTACAAGCGATTTCATAACTTGAGGCACGAAGAAGTATTCTAAATCTATCGCATCGGCTGAGCCAGATTCAATCAAACTCCTTAGGAGATCAACGTAGTCATCCCTATCTAAATCCTTCTCGCCCCCTCGCCTCGAGTCCGCCAGGTAGCGATAAGGCCCCTATCAGGTAGGGCCTCACGAACAGCCTGTGTTGCCGCCAAAAGAGTCTTTTTACAATAGGCGTCACCTAGAAAATCTAATCGTAACTCTGTTACATCATAGGTTTTTGTGGCCAAAGACTTACATTGGTCTAAGACCTCTTCAAGGGTCTTAGCCACGATAGGTAGGCAGACCTTAGTCCGACCGCCTAAACTAATAGGGCCAATCTTTGTCATTTCTAACTCCTCATAAGCCCTTATGGCTTTCAAAAAAAGAGCCCCCTAAAGAGGCGGGCTCAACACTATAGATGCTAATAACTATGTTACATAAATAGGTCTTAGCTGATCAAAGGAAAAAGAAACCTAGGTAAACTAAAGCTTATACCTTGTGACCAGGCTTCTTATCCAAATGCCAAGCTTTATAAGCTAAGTAGAAGAGGAGAATCCCCGTCAGTGTAAAGACCCAATGCATACCCAAGAAAGTAGATACGACAGAGGCGAAAAGAGGTCCCACCATAGACCCAAATTGTTGGGCCGTTGTAGTCATACCGAATATGCGGCCCCGGAAGTTAGGGATCCGTATTAAGAGTTATAGCAGCTGATAAAGAAGGATTAACCCCTACTAGGAAGGACCCGACCAGAATCTGGAGGGCCCCAAACCAAAGGACACCAAAGGGAAGACTCTGCAAAAGGAGAACCGTACCGCCCCTACAAAGCAAAGGAAGATAACTCTAAAGTAACCCTTCTTTTGCCCATACCGAACCCAGAGGTTAGTAGTAATAGTGCCAGCCATACCTCCAATGGAGAGGATGATACCGGACAGCATAGCTGCCCCTTCCATAGTCCCCTTCATTTCGCCCACATAAAGGGCTAAGATTGGTTGCAACATCATAATGGCGCATTGAACAAAAAAAGTAGAGCCAAAGGAGTTGAACCAAAATGCCATTCTTAGCCACAAACTTAAAATCGCTAATGATAGAGGATGACCTAGCCGCCTTCTTTGCCTTAGGCTGATCATCCTTTAGGTCAGATGATGCCACATCTAGCTGATCAGAGGTGTCCACCTCTTTAGATGACGCTGCTTGACGCTCAGCGGAGGCCGCTTTCATATTTGGTTCCTTTACCAAGAAAAGAACGGCTGCCGTTGCAAGGGGCTACGATCAGGCCTGACACAATGAAGACCGGTCGCATTCCAACGATAGATTCTACCAATCCACCCATAAAAAGGCCCTACCACATTGCCTAAGATGAGACCTGTTTGGAAGATGCCCAAGGCTGCCCCTACCTGACTATCTACAACGGATAAGGATACCATGGTCATGGCCGCTGGCATAAACCCATTGGCAAAGCCCTGAAAAGCACGAGCCGCCAAGAGTTGCCAAGGCCCCTGAGCCAGGCCTAAGAAAAATATAGGAAATACCGATAGCAAAGCCAGCCCGTACGGCCATCATCTTCTTGCCATGCTTATCGGCAATTTTTTTCCCCATATAGGGGCCATAAGACCAGCGATAAAGAAAGTAATGGAAAAAAATAGCGCCAGACCAGAGAGCTACTAAATCCTTATCCACGCCTAACTCTAACAGGTAGACAGGCAGGAATGGGACTAACATAGTGTAACAAATTGCCAGGGTCATCATGGCTGGCGTGATGATCCACACATTGCGCATGCCCCCTAGCTCTCTATCTCGCTCATCATGTGCCTTTTATTCATACCCATCTAGTCTTCCTCAAAGGAGTGGAAAGACTGATTCATCACATCCGAAGGGATACACGCTCCATGGACAATCTGAATTCATGTTGCAAATGGGCCCATAAAGGGTGCTGTCAGGCACTCCTTCATAACCGGACAAGCTTCCGCCGCATCATCTAAACATGACACCAGGGCAATGGAATCCTCCGCAGCATAGAGAATCTCATACACGTTATAATCCTCAGGGGCCTTAACAATTGATAGCCACCATACTTGCCACGGACGGACTTTTAAGAGGCCTGCCGTGGTAAGTCGAGCTTCAATTCCTTCCAAGTATTTATCGGAAATACCTTGTCGTTGTGCGATTTCTCAGTTGATACATTCTTAGTGGTTCCATTTGTCGCTATATCAGCCAAGACACGCAAGGCGTAGCGACCCTTTGTGGAAATTCGCATGACAGACTCCTCTCAATTTCTAATACCCCTTTATTATAGTCGAATTTATTCATTTTCAAAATACTTTTGCCCATGATAAACTATATTTATAGATATATACATAATAATTATCGATATGCTTATTAGGTAATCTTATAAATAGTGCTTTACTACCTAAGCATATACTTCGTGTATTGTATGAGAAAAGGAGCTTCTCATGTTGAGAAACTTTTCGGCCTCACCCAACGAGGCACCACGGTTAAGACCGAGATTATCGCCGGCTTGACCACCTTTATCACCATGGCCTACATCCTCTTCTTAGCCCCTAATATTCTATCTATAGCAGGTATGTCCAAGGATACTGTCCTCATCGGTACTTGCTTGGCTGCAGGCATTACATCTATCCTCATGGGCCTCATTGCCAACTATCCTATCGCCCCTAGCACCAGGGGTTGGCCTTCTCTCCTTCTACTCCTTTACGGTTGTATTGGGTATGGGCATCTCCTGGCAGACAGCTCTAGGCGCAGTCTTCATCTCCGGTATCGTCTTCCTCATTCTCACGGCTACCCGAATCCGTCAAATGATTGTAGAAGGCATTCCTGCCTCTATGAAGATTGCCATCACCACCGGTATTGGCCTCTTCATTACCTTTATCGGCCTTAAACTCTCTGGTCTCGTAGTCATCAACCTCTCCCTGGCTCCAGACATCTTGGCTGCTGCGGCGGCCCATGGTGGTACCATTACACCGCCGGCTTCCCAAGCCTTCTTGGCCCTCGGAGACCTCAAAAATCCAGAAACCCTTCTGGCCCTCTTCTCTTTGGCTTTTTACCGCTATCTTGGTGGCTCGCAAGGTAGGAGGTGCCCTCCTCATCGGTGTCATCGTCACCTCCATCCTAGCCTATGCTTCAGGTGTGGCCCAATTACCTGACCACCTCTCCTTGATGGCGATTCCTGACTTTAGCCAAACAGCCATCTTCGCCTTAGATATTCCTGGTGCCTTCCATATGGGCCTCATCACCATCATCTTCTCCTTTACCTTTGTAGAACTCTTCGATACCATGGGGACCTTGATTGGTACAGCGACCAAAGCGGGTATCGCCAACCCTAAGACCAATGAATTCCCTGGTCTCGGTAAGGCTATGACCGTAGACGCAGTCGGTGTATCCTTGGGCGGCCTCTTGGGTGTATCCACTGTAACGGCCTTTATCGAATCCGCCTCTGGCGTTGCAGCCGGTGGCAAAACAGGTCTCACAGCCATCGCTACAGGGATTCTCTTCCTCATCGCCCTCCTCTTCGCACCGATTCTCGTCTTGGTGCCAAACTGTGCTACTGCACCTGTTTTTAGTTATGGTCGGCGCCTTCATGATCGGTGCCATTCGCGACATCGACTTTGATGACTGGACAGAAGGCTTCCCTGCCTTCTTGGTTATCACGGTTATGCCATTTGCCTACTCTATTGCAGAAGGCATCTCCGCTGGTCTCGTAGCCTCATCCTTTGGTCAAGATCATCGCTGGTCAGGCCAAGGAAGTCTCTAAGATCATGTATATCCTAGCCATCTTAGTAATTATCCGCTATGTATGGTTCTAGGGGTTCCTAATAATGTACGGACAATACTCAGGAGGGGCTAGTTAATCATAATAGATTAACTAGCCCCTCTTTTATTATGCTTAGCAATCCCTATAAGGTCTCGTAATGAATCCATTAGTTGTATGTCTATATATAAAGCACACTTGCTTTTTTTAGGGTGGACATACTATGATATATACTATGTTTTATTGTTTACTATGAAAGAGGTTATCCATGACTCGACATCGTCAATTGAGCCGGGGCCTCAAGAATCGGCACGTACAACTCCTCTGCCATTGGTGGCGCCATCGGTACGGGCCTCTTCTTGGGGTCTGGCCGGAGCCATCCACTTAGCAGGCCCATCCATCCTTCTAGCCTATTTAATTACAGGGTACCATCTGTTTCTTTATTATGCGGGCCTTGGGCGAATTACTATTGTCCAATACAGGCTACCATTCCTTCGTGGACTTCGTAGAAGAGTATCTGGGCGATAGGGCTGCCTTCATCACCGGTTGGACCTATTGGTTCTGCTGGTTATCCTTAGCCATGGCGGACTTGACGGCCGTAGAGCCAATACATGCAGTTTTGGATACCCTGGTTACCCCAATGGATTCCAGCCCTAGTAGTTTTTACTAATTCTCTTATTCATGAATTTAACGGCGGTCAAACACTTCGGAGAACTAGAATTCTGGTTTGCCCTCATTAAGGTCATCGCCATCCTCTCCTCATCATCATAGGCGGCGTCATGATTATGACAGGCTTCTCTACCGATGCAGGTCCTTCTTCATTCACCAATCTTTTGGAATTACGGGGCTGGTTCCCTAATGGCATAGGGGGCTTTATCCTCTCCTTCCAAATGGTTGTATTCGCCTTTACCGGTATCGAACTGGTGGGCCTCACCGCTGGGGAAACAGAAAAATCCTAAAAGGTCATTCCTATGGCCATTAATAATATCCCTATTCGCATTATTATCTTCTATGTGGGCGCTTTGGCCATCATCATGTCCATTTACCCTTGGACTGCGGTAAACCCTGCTAAGAGTCCATTTGTAGCCGTTTTTCTCTGCTATAGGGATTGCTGCAGCGGCTTCCATCATCAACTTTGTTGTCTTGACCTCCGCTGCCTCTGCTACCAATTCAGGAATTTTCTCCACAGGCCGTATGATCTACGCCCTTTCCCAACGAGGTCATGCCCCTCGGACCATGCGCCACCTCACAGGCTCCCGCGTCCCTTACCAAGCGACCATCTTCTCTGCAGCAGTCCTGCTCATCACCGTTGTCCTCAACTATGTCATGCCCAGAAGCAGTATTCGTCATGATTACTTCGATTTCTACCTTCTGTTTCATCTTTTATCTGGGCAATGATGGTCATCTGCCATCTCAAGTACCGCAAAACAAAAAGGCAGAACTGGCTAAGGCTTCTTCCTTTAAGATGCCTCTCTACCCTATTTCTAATTACCTAATCTTGGCCTTCTTCGCCTTCATCTTGATTATGTTAGCCTATTCCCCAGACACCCGGATTGCCCTTATCTTTACGCCGGTTTGGTTTATCATCCTCTGGGCCTTTTTTATTCCATGCTCCATTCGGACGCACCGGACCCTCTAGAAGAAGAAATCTTGGACCTAAGCGATACAGAATCCAAGAAAAAGGAATAAATTCTTTCTTATGAAAGCTAGAAGCCTATAGAAAAACTAGTGTAGCTAATAGATCAGAAGAGTCCCTCCTAGACTTGTCTAGGAGGGACTCCTTTTAAATAAAAGCTTCTATACGTCCAAAGTCACCTTGTGCCCATCTCGCATATGCTTAAAGATGATCTTATGCGCGCGGAGGGAAAAGGGGTTACCTGTTGATTTGGCCCTCGTAAAAGTATCCCCTTCCAAAGGATAGCCTAAGTGGGCAAAGGCCAGACGGATTTGGTGGGTTCGTCCTGTAAAGAGTTCAACCTTCACCTGAGTTTGGTCGTTAACTGAATCATAGGCCAGGATTTCAAAAATCTGTCCGAGTCTTCTTTCCATCGGCCCTCACTTCTTGATGAATGCCATCAGCTGCTCGCCCCATGGGGAAGGTTAAAGAATAGACAGTCTTGCAGACCTGTGTCAATACGTTGCAAATATCGCTAGCATCTATACCCTCCCGATCAGGAGATAGGTCGGCCTTTCGCAAGTCTCCTTGTACTTGTGCCCTATAGAATTTTTCTAAAGCTATGGTGATCCATCTGCCCTTGGTAAATGGATTGTGCCAGGCCAGATTTAGCAATGACGACACAGCCTGATGTATCTCTGTCTAAGCGATTCAGAAAACGAACTTTTCGCTTGATCCCCTGGTCCTTAAAGTAAGAGGCAATGCCATTAGCAAGAGAGACCTGCCCTTGAGAGTTGACGGTAAGCCCCACTGGTTTATCTATTACCAAGATATCATGATCTTCATAGACTATGGTCAAATCCATAGGAATTGGGTCGTAATCTAGCTTTTTCCTTAGGCATCTGTAGGCGGATCTGATCTCCGCCAGCTAAGACCGCCTTAGGGTTGGTCTTGTGACCATTGAGAAGAACCAGCTTATCATCGAAGAGGCCCTTCATGGACTTACGTGGATACCCCTTATGGTCTAATAGGGCCCCTAGGGTCATAGAGGCTTTGATCAGCGGCAACATCGATTATAATGTCGTCTTCACGGTAGCTTTTACGTGCCATTGGGCCCCCTTTCATTGTGCAATCTAATAGGAAAAGTATATCAAAATATATTGATATAGTAAATCCATAAGGCTGCTAGCCCCCTTAATCTTTCTTATTGAACCATCTTAACTAAGTCCCCATCCCGAGGCAGATAATCCAAGAAAGAAGATGGCTTGCTAGACCGGCCCCGTTCATTCTCTCGTATATAGGTGATGGTCAGATCTTCCTTAGGCCGGGTAATGGCCACATAGAAGAGACGCTTTTTCTTCCTCTAAACGGCCTTCTTTTTCCGCTAAAAAAGGATAGGGAATGTTCCTTCATTAAGACCCGCCAAGAAGAGGTGGGCAAATTCAGAGCCTTTTAGCTTGGTGGACCGTAATGATAGGGATAGCATGTTTACGCTTCCCTTGATTGACCGGTTCCCCTGCGGTCAGAGCCGCTAATTGTACGATAAGGGATAATCGGTCCCGACTGCCTACAGAGGCATAGTCTTGATCTAGATCTACCAAAAATTCGGTAGAGATCACGAATGTGCTCGACCCGTGGTCCTTCATGCCGTTCCTGATAATAAGCTAAAATACCCATATTCTTCATGATATACGCCAAGAGATCTGACGGTTTTTCAACCTGGGCCTTGCGCCGGAGGGTCGTCATTTGAGAGGCCAAACCTGCAAAAGCCCCTTATAGGAATTGATGAGAGCCATGCGGATATCCTCCGTAGGGACGAATATTGTGCTCAACCGCATACACGAGTAGAAGGGCTGTAGCCAGAATATCATCCATAGCATTATGACTTGGCTTGTGCTCAATTGGGAAGTAATCAGATAAGAAGCCTAACTTATGGTTAGGCAGGTTAGGATAGAAACGGCGGAATATGTCCAAGGTGTCGTAAATGGCCTTGAACTCTGGTTTCCCTAGCCCATGCCGCTGGAGTTCCGATGTAAAGATGGATACATCGTAGTTAACATTATGACCTACGATGACAGCTCCCTTGGAAAAAAATTCTTAAAGTCTTGGAGAACCTTAGCTGGGTCTTCTCCATTTTCTGCTAAAAAAATTCATCGGTAAAGCCATGGACTTCAGCGGACTGTCCGACGGATTTAGCAGGCTTAATAAAGCGTTCAAAAGACTCTAGAATCTTTCCCTCCTGATCGATGCGTATAGCTGCGATTTGGATGATATTATCAGAGGTCGTATCAGTTCCTGTGGACTCTACGTCATAGACGACCACGGTATGGTCCTGTAAGCCCTGCAAAAGGCCTGCATAAGGCTCCCTTTCAAAGATGGCTAAATCCATAAAGTCCGTCAACTTTAAGCCGGCCTGACGGACCCTTGGAGATTCCAGTTCTTTGAGTCGGGCCTGACCAATCCCCGCCACATACCGTTTAATAATTCGGCGGGCTGATACAGCGTCATTGGGATTCATGATGAGCTTGAAGTAGGCCATGACGTCCTTGATTTCCTGACGCCGGTAGAACTTGAACTCATCGATAATCATAAAGGGCCGTTGATCCGCCTCGGGGTAATCCCTATTAAAGCGTTCAAAGAGGTTAGATAGGCGAATCGCCTTTTTATTATCCCGCACCAAAACCCCTATGGTATCCTCCCGTGGAAGGGGCCCGGATGGCGTCATAAATAAACTTAGCCTCTTCATATTCGTTACGGCAGGCCTCTACTAAGATCGGCTTACCTCCTTTTGGGGAGGCTGATTGTGGCATCTTGTCATAAATAGTAGCCACCTCTTGTGGGAACATGGCTTCTAGGGTCTTAAAAGCCGCTAAGAAGAGAGTCTTATTGGCCCGGTAATTATCGTAGAAGGTTACCTTCACAGGGTCAAATTGCTCCACATAATCCTCTAAGATATGAAAAGGATCCGACCCTCGCCACTCGTAGATGGTTTGGAAGTAGTCACCACAGAGGAGAACCCGATTCCCTCCCAGAGGACCTTCATAACCCCTATATTCCAAGGTGCCCGTATCTTGCATTTCATCTACAGCTATATAGCGATAGCGGTCTCGCCAACGCTGGCGAACAGCCGGATCTTGGAAGAGGCGATGAACACCTGTAATGAGGTCCATAAAGTCCAGACCGTGCACATTCCGCAAGGCTTGATCATAGAGGGCCAACCAATCAGCCCCATGGGCCAAGAAGTCTTGATAGTCCCCCAAGTATAGCTGACCATCAAAACCCGTGAAGTAGGCTTTCAAAGGCCCCTTAGGGTCTTGGTCCATAACTTGGATAGTCTTTTCATAGTCAGCTCGAGGATCCTCCGTATAGAAACCGTATAGTGACCGGCCTTCCTTGATGGCCCCCAAGAGGTTACCAAAAGCGAGCCACCTTAATAGAGGCCGGCTTGTAGGGCAAAAAGAGCTCTTTGGCAATCTTCTTCATCAAAGATGGTCAGGTCTGTGTATAATTCCTCATTACGCTTTGCCTCTTCTGTAAGAACCTTAAAACAAAAAGCTGTGGAAGGTTGAAACCTCCACAGCTTTTTGCGGCCTGACTCTACTAAGGATAGGATACGGTCCTTCATCTCGCGACAAGCCTTATTGGTAAAGGTCATGCAGAGAATTTGGTCCGCGCGAGCCCCTTCTGTATCTAGAATATGGGCCACCCGATAGGCCAGGGTATTCGTTTTTTTCCAGTTCCTGCAGAAGCGACTAAGAGAAGATTGCGGTCCAATTCATGAACCACCAATTCTTGTTGGGCATTGAGTACCATAGTGTCGCCTCCAGCTTTCATTAAAGAATATGCCAACCTGCCAGGATGGCCATAGGAATAGGGCCAAAGAGAATGGTTAGCCCCATACCCAAAGGCTGGGATCCAATTGGACATGGAGTACCTGTGTGGCTGCCAAGTAAACAGCCGCCCCCATAAGGGCATTAAGAACCACCTTTTTAAGGGTATAGAAAGCCATCTTAAAGGCGATAGCAACAGCTATCACAGTAATAGCCACAGAAGCTACTGGATTGGCCATGATTTGAGAGACTACTGGTTCCATACTAACCTTTTCATTTCTTGCCGGTTATTAACAGCACCGCCAAGAGTTAATTCATCAGCGTATTCAATATCACCACCGACAGGTACACCTCGAGCAATGCGGGTTACCTTGATACCAGATCCTTGTAAGAGACGAGAAATATAAAAGGGCCGTTGCCTCTCCTTCCCACATCTGGATCCGTAGCCAAAATGACCTCGTGTACCACCCCATCATGCAAGCGAGTTACCAATTCCTTGATGCGAATATCTTCTACCCCAATCCCTTCCATAGGGGAAAGGGCCCCTTCTAGGACGTGATACAGGCCCCGATAGTCGCCAGACCGCTCAATGGCCATGACATCCCGCGAGGATTCCACCACCATAATGGTTGTTTGATCCCGTTGGGGATTAGAACAAAATTCGCAAGGGTCTTGGCTAGATAGATTAAAAGCAAATGGAACAATGGTGGGTAGCTCCCTTAGCTTCTACGATAGTATTGACCAGTTGATCTACGTCTTCTTGGTCCATTTCCACCAGGTGATAGGCCAGCCGGCGAGCCGACTTGGACCCGATACCCGGTAGACGCCGTAGTTGTTCAACCAGTCGTTCTAAAGCATTGGCAGACATCTTAGAATAAACCTGTTGGCAAGTTGAGACCACCAGTTACCTTGCCCATTTCTTGGGAGAGAAGGTCATCTACCTTAGCGCCTGCTTCGTTAACAGCAGCCTTTACCAAATCTTCCAACATATCCACTTCTTCAGGATCTACAGCAGAAGGGTTAATTTTTGATGGATTCGATGATCTTTTTCACCATTCATGACAACTGTTACGGCACCGCCGCCCACAGAAGCTTCTACAGTCCGTGTTTTTCAACTCTTCTTGCATTTTTTTCATGTCTGCTTGCATCTTTTTGAACTTTTCTTCATCATGCCTTGCATTTTGACCCATTTTACCGAACATATTGTTTCTCCTTATTTATCTTCAACATAAATATCATACTCTTCTGAAAGTTTGGACAGGGTTTCTTTAATCATAGGATTACCTGCCTCTTGGGGACTCATGTTAGCTGGATCCCATTTATGTCCAACGGCCCCCGTGCTTCAGGATCCGCCTTGACGGTATTCCCTGAAGCTTCCTGACCAGGCGCGGCCCCTTCTGGACTGCTGCCTTGTATTCAGCGGCTTGCGGAGAGTTGGCCTTGACCGCTTCAACCGCTACGGCATGACCTAAAAAGGCATAACAAGCCTCTCCAATATCCTTGGCGTGAGCCGCATTGGTTAGCATGCTGTAATTGAGGGCTGATTTAACCACAAAGACCACCTTAGAAGCATCCACATAGATAAGTTGGGACTGGTTGAGGACCGTCGCCAAGAGGGAACGCTGGTGACTCTTTAAATAGTTTATCACATTCCCCTGAATAGTCCTGTATTGAGCAGCATCTACTAGGCCCTGGCCAATCGTCACAGGGGCATCAGCTGGTATAGGTGGTGGACTTTGAGAAGAAGGATCTTGACTAGCGCCTGGCTTAGGAAGAGGTTTTACCTTAGGGAGGGATTAACCTTAGGAAGAGGGCTCTTACTCAGTGGGCTAGAACCTCTATCCTCCTGCTGACTAGGCTCTGGCATAGAGGGCTCAGGAAACTCTTCATTCGGCATAGGGATAGGAAGTCTGGTCTCCATAAGAAGGATCCAAACTAGGCCTTACTGATTCCCCGACCTCCTCCAGCCTCCAACTTGGTCAGGCGATTCAAGATGGCCTCCTCTTGACGGCTCTCACGAGCCTCCAGGCTAGCTATACGGCTTTCCAAATCACGTCCAATAGATCCGCTTTCTGCACACATAACTAAGAGGCCCATCTCCACAATGGTCCGAGGGTTATCTACCCCCTTAGCATCCCCTTGGATGCTTTGGAATTGGTGAACATAGCAGTTAATATCCGCCACGGAAAAGGCCTGACTTTGAGCTAAGAAAGCCTCCTTAACCGTATCATAGAGGGCCAACTCCTCTTCTTCAGGGGCAACCTTCCCGATGAGGAGGGCTCTGACATGTCGTATGAGGGCATCTAAAATTTGAAGGGGGTCACGACCTTCAGCCAAAGCTTGAGAAATAGCACTTAAAAATACCAGCTCCATCGCCCTTATGAATGCGATCTAGGAGATCCATGACCCATTCCTTGGAGACTAAGCCTATGAGGTTTTCTACAAGCTCCCGTATCAATAAGGCCTCCGGCCATACCTGCACACTGGTCTAAGATAGACAGGGCATCTCGCATCCCACCATCTGCATGGATAGCGATAAGACGAGCGGCCTTAGGATCCAACTCAAATCCCTCTTGATTTGCTACATATTGGAGGCGTCCCACAATATCATCGGCCGTAATTCGACGAAATGTATAGCGTTGGCAACGAGATAGGATTGTAACAGGTAGCTTTTTCTGCCTCTGTAGTAGCAAATATAAACATGACATGGGCTGGTGGCTCCTCAATAGTCTTGAGTAGGGCATTCCAAGCTTCAGTAGTCAACATGTGGGCTTCGTCGATAATGAAAAATCTTCTTCCGCCCCTCTACAGGCATAAATTTTTACATTTTCCCGAAGGGTACGAATCTCATCAATCCCCCGATTAGAAGCCGCATCGATTTCCAAAACATCCATAGACTGACCAGCAAGGATCTGCTTACAGGCCGTACACTGTCCACAAGGAGTCGCTGTCGGCCCTTCCACGCAGTTGATAGACCGAGCAAAAATCTTGGCCATGGAGGTCTTACCCGTCCCTCGAGGGCCAGCAAAGAGATAGGCATGAGCGACCTTATCGCTCTCAATAGCCCCTCACCAGGGTTTCTGACACCTGCTTTTTGCCCTACCACATCAGCAAAAAAACTTTAGGTCTATATTTGCGGTATAAGGCTAAATAGGCCATAGTCACTCCTCCCTTTCAAGAAATTTACCTATAAAAAGCAGCCCCCTGCTGCTTTTTTGCACCTAGCACTCGATTAAGACAGCCCCCCGGGTTCCCCATGGCACATGAAAGTTACCGCTTAGTGCTGCTACCTCTCGGTCCTGACACGGTTCACAGGCTCCCATTGCACGGGCCCAAGGAACTGCCTTAATCCAATACTAGGCTAGCGATTTAATTATACTATAGCCCCTCATACAAGACAAGCTATGGGCTAATAAGATAAGGAAAGCCCCTAGGGCTTTCCTTATCTATACAACAAAGGCCGTATTATAAACTATTTATAGACTAATACTACTAGATAGGCTTTACTTGCCCTCTTATTTAGTATCCCCTTCAAATTCTTTCACTCCTATATCAATGGCATCCAAGGCCTGCAGGGCTCGAGGATAACCGATATAAGGCAAGCACTGAGTGACCACGCTAATGAGATAGGTCTTATCCATACCCATATGTAAATTACCCTTCACGTGGGCCACCAACTGCTTACTAGCCCAACCAAGTCCCATAAGGAAACAGAAGGTAATGAGCTCCCGATTACGTAGACTAAGGCCCTTGCGGGTATAGTAGTCTCCAAAACAATTAGAAGCCAACCATCGCCGAATATGGCGGGTTTCCTCAGGGCCAGACTTGTAAAAATCCTCCATCTGAGGACCAAAGATGGCTACTTGAACCTCCCGACCTTTTTCTAACCGATTATCTGTGGTCACCGTCCCCATCCTATCATCAATGAGGCGGATCCCTTAATATCAAAGGCCCGATTCATAACCCGCAAGTAACCCCTGTACAACACCGATGCCCACATAAGGGACAGCCTGGTAGACTAGCTCTCTGATTTCATGAGGTTCGATACCTATGTTGAGGGCTCCTGGCAGAAGGAGTTCAAACTCCTCCAAGCCCTTAGCCCCTACCAAGGAAGCTAAAATAGCTAAGAGTCGGTCATGAGCAGAAATGTTCTTACCCTCTTCTCGAATGACCTCATCAAAGGCAAAGTTGACGAAAATATCATCCAACTCTGGATCCTTGCGGGAAGATGGAGAAACGAAGTCCGGAAACATCTTATCCCGATAGGCTGCGGCAAACTCAGTTTTCTTCATAGCTATCCTCCCTAGGTATCATACAAGTGGGTACATATTAATGGAAGTTCTACACCGTAAGCCAATTTCCATGCTTGCAAGAAAATAGGCCATTCTGGGCTAGACGCATCGATTTGATGAGGCTTGTCAGCAGCGTCATAACGGCATACGATGTTCATCCCTGGAATAACAACGTATTTATAAAGGCTAGGGCTACCGTATTGGTTGTTATACATAGTTACCACATTCAAGCCAAAGACAAAGTTGCGACTACTGTCGATGCCCTTAAAGAGGGATCCTTGGTCAAAGTAGTAGCTTTGTCCTGCATTATGAGGTAGGTAAGCTTCTGTATTAGTGATTTCAGGATAATTAGCATCTCCATTCCAATAATTGGTAGCGCCTACCACAGGAAGGGACATCATACTAGCAATAGCAAGTGCCAAGACAAACTTTTTTCATACAACCTCCTAGAGATCTCAAATGGATTTTTATTATTTCTTATCAAATGTTTCTAAACACGTATGTAACTTATGGAGCAGGCGTTTAAGGTCCGCCTGTTCTTGGGGAGAAAAAGGCCTCAATCCCAGCCAGGATGGTCATCGGCGCGGCAGCAGCTTCTTCCTTGATGGCCCAGCCTTCTTCAGTAGGGCAAATCAAAACCAAGCGTTCATCCAAATAGTTTTTTTCTCTTTCGATGAAATACTTGTACTCTAGCTTCTTTAAGAGAGGGGTTAAGGTACCTGAGTCCAGGTGCAAGAGCTGCCCCAATTGGCTGACCGACAATCCCTCTGGATGGTCCCCACAGGACCGTCATGACTAAATACTGAGTATAGGTTAAATCCAGCTTTTTCCAAGAAGGGTCGATAGGCAGCAATCATACGCTTGGCTGTCACATAAAGAGGGAAGCTCAAGTGCTTATCCAATTGTAGCTGATCTTCATCCCTCAACGGGGACGACTGACCTTGCCCTAATACGTCTTTCATCACACATGCTCCCAAGCCTGTTTATTATACCACAGCCACCCGTAGTCGCAGCCTCTAACCTTAGCCTTACAAGCCTAAAAGCCGCTCTCCATTCATCCTCTTTAAAGCCTACCAGGACCACTGTATCGGTCACCAGGATAGGCCTCTTTACCAACATACCATCCGTCGCCAAAAGGGCTAATTTTTTTCATCATCGGACAAGGTTGGCAATAAATCTTTATAATTGTTATTCCGGTACACCAAACCAGAGGTGTTGAAAAAGCGTTCTAGTTTCTTACCCGATTGCGGGTACCAAGTTGCAATTTCCTCCGCTGTTGGATTTTCACTCTTAATATCTCGGTCTGTATAGGAAATGCCGTGATCGTCCAGGAATTTTTTTGGCCTTTTTACAGGTCGTACACTTAGGATATTCTACAAATAACATAGGATCTCCTTATATTTAATACATCTTCAACGAACAGATAGATATCGCCCCTAAGGATCTAATTGGGAAAGCCTCCCTAAAAGGGCCCGGCTAACTACGATTGAAAACCCTACTTAACCTTGAAGACGACACTCACATTCATAGTAGCCGTATCTTCACCGTTTTTCAATAACAGGTGCCACACTACTAGCCTCCTTAGCCATCATGAGACGGGCTCCATAATAAGGGCGATAGCCGTCACCATCCACATCTAAGGAAGCTACGCCTACAACGCGGGTCCCCAAAGCTGCCGCTAAAAGCATCCGCTTTTTTTACGAGCATCCTTGGCCGCCTTGACCATGAGGTCATTCTTTTGGGCTTCCTTATCTGCTGGGTTGAGGTCCAACTTGGTCAAACGTACATCCGTAATACCAGCCTTAGCCGCAGCATCCAAAACAGCGGCTACCTTACTGGTATCATTGAGTGTCACCTTGAGGGTATTAGACACTACATAGCGAGTCGCCTTCACATCGCTATCCTTAGTTGGATAATAGTCTTCATTATAGCTTTTGGTAATCGCTAGTGCGAAGGTCTTTATCAGGGATAGCCAGGTCTCGCAAAGACTGCTGGAAGGCCATAAATTGGCTATCATTACTAGCTTTAGCAGCCTGTATACTAGCCCCCTTAGTTTCTACTGTGGCAACTACCATAGATTGATTGGCTACATAGGTAGTCTCCGCATGACCCTCCACGGTAATGCGTCCATAATCAGCAGCCAAAGCTGGTGCTTGTGCACCTAATCCCAAGCTGCATGTAGCTACCGCTAAGCAAGCAATAATGGATTTTTTTCATAGTCTTACTCCTTTATGAGCTAGTCAGACCCTACAAGGAAAGAAACCTTGAGCTCATATATCTTAATAGAACTTTCACAATTATTTTTACTACAAAGGCTGACAGAAACAAATAGAAATAATCATGACCTAACCTACTAAAAAGAGCAACCCCTGGCCGATATACGGCAAGCAGAGGCTGCTCTATATAAGTGGAGGAAAGAATCCTAGTGCTTATTCCCATTCAATGGTTGCTGGTGGCTTAGAAGTAATATCATAAACAATACGGTTAATATGATTTTACTTCGTTTACGATGCGGCTGGAAATTGTATCCAAAACCTCGTAAGGAATACGAGCCCAATCAGCAGTCATGAAATCTGTAGTCGTTACACCGCGGAGGGCCAAGGTGTAATCATAGGTGCGGAAGTCGCCCATTACACCCACTGTACGGGTATTGGTGAGAACCGCGAAGTATTGGTTGATAGACCGGTCAAGGCCAGCCTTGGCAATTTCTTCCCGGAAGATCCAGTCAGCATCACGTAAGATGTCCAATTTTTCTTTGGTCAAATCACCCATTACGCGGATAGCTAGGCCAGGACCTGGGAATGGTTGACGCCATACGAGGTAGTCTGCCAAGCCGAGCTCTGCCCCTAATTCACGAACTTCGTCCTTGAAGAGGTTGCGAAGTGGTTCGATAAGGCCCCTTAAAGTCAACTACTGCAGGCAAGCCACCTACGTTGTGATGGGACTTAATAACCGCCGCATCACCTGCACCCGATTCAATAACATCAGGGTAGATGGTCCCTTGTGCCAAGAAGTCAACGGACCCAATCTTACGACCTTCATCTTCGAAAACGCGAATAAATTCTTCACCAATGGTTTTTACGTTTAGCTTCTGGTTCTTCCAAGCCAGCTAATTTAGTGAGGAAGCGTTCTTCTGCATCCACGCGGATAAAGTGCATGCCGGAGTCCTTAAAGGCCGCTTCTACTTCGTCACCTTCATTTTTTTACGCATGAGGCCATGATCGACGAAAATACAAGTCAATTGAGAACCAATAGCCTTGGAAATCAAGGCTGCCGCTACGGAGGAGTCAACGCCGCCTGACAAGGCCAAGAGGACCTTGCCATCCCCTACGGTATCGCGAATCTCTTGAATGGCTGTCTTAGCGTAGTTAGCCATGGTCCAGGTGCCGGTGAAGCCACACACTTCGTACAAGAAGTTGTGAAGCATTTCCTTGCCATGTTCTGTGTGCAATACTTCTGCATGGAATTGCATTGCATACAGTTTCTTCTCTTCGTTTTGCATGGATGCAATTGGGCAATTATCAGTATGCGCGATAACCTTAAAGCCTTGTGGGGCTTCCGCTACATAGTCCACGTGGGACATCCACACGATTTCTTCCTTATTAAGGCCCTTGTAGAGAGGGATGTGGTGTCGGTAACCATAGGTGTTTTTACCGAACTCCCGTTGGTCAGCAGACTTAACTTGACCACCCAAGGATTGGGCCATGAATTGCATGCCGTAGCACATACCCAAGATAGGGATACCCAATTCGAAAAATTTCCTTATCGATAGTTGGTGCCCCTTCTTCGTATACGGAGTTTGGACCGCCTGTGAAAATAATCCCTTGTGGCTTCAATTCTTTAATTTTCTCAAGGGCTTTTGTTGTAAGGGTATACTTCGCAGTATACATGGTTTTCGCGGACGCGACGGGCGATCAATTGGTTATATTGGCCACCAAAGTCGACGACGACAACGAGTTCTTTTTTGCTTCCATTCGCGCATATCCTCCACAGAATCGGAATATAGGTTCTTAGGATTACTCTAGAGAGTTTACTATTTATTATAGCATACTATTCCATCGGTCAAAACAGGACCCCTTCATGATTATCATCGTTCATTAGCCGCAAGTACGGCCTCTAAGGCCCTGGCAAATCCATCTTCTTCATTGCTATCCGTTTGGTACTTAGCTAGATCTTTAACGACCTGGTCTGCATTGCCCATTGCAACGGAAACACCTGCATAAGATAGCATGGACATATCGTTATGGCTATCACCTATGGTCATAACCTGGTCGGGTGAAAGTCCCCAGCGATCAGCCAAGGCTTTAACAGCTGTTCCCTTGGTATTTTTGCAACATGACGAACTCCAAGTTTCCCTCACTAGACTGGAGGACATCAAAGCCCGGATGGTCTTTAAAATCAGCCAAAATCCGAGTTTCCATGGCTGGGTCTCCATAGAAAAATCTGAATTTTCTCTGGCCCTTGAGGGGCGGCTTTCACATGGGAATAAAGGTCCCCTGATCATAGTCCGAGAGGCCAAAATAAGGCCTCTTACCTGATCGTTAAAGAAGTAAGGTAGGCGGTCTTCTGGCTGTATTTGGCCAAAGACTTGGTGGCCCATATAGGCCCTCTACATACACATCATAGGCCATGAGGCGGGTAAGAATTTCTAGTGCCAAGTCCTTATCAAAGCACTCATGATAGAGGCATTCCCCGGTTTTCCGGTCCATCACCACCGCCCCATTGGTACAGATAAAGTATCGAACCCGAGGGAGTTTTTTTCAAAGATTTCAAACATCTCATCATAGGCCCGGCCAGAAGCAATAGCTACCTTAAGCCCCCTATCGATGGCCTTATTAATAGCTCCTTTAGCAGCGGGACTGACAGTTTTTATCAGGACCCACTAAGGTACCATCCACATCAGTGGCTACAAATTGTATGGGTCTTCTTATAGATAATTTCATAAAGCTCCAAAGAATATATCCCTATTTCTTAAGCGACTCTTGATAGTCCAAGCCACCCTTATCATAGGACACTCGCAAACGACTAGCCTGACCCCTTTGACTGACGATTAGAGGCTTAATAAGCTCCTGTAAAGCAGCTCGTGCAGGGCTATTGACATAGGCATTATAGGCGGATTGATTGACGAAGACCCGGGCCACTGTAATGGTGTTAGGGCTTTCATTCATAGTGGCCATATAGGTAGCATAAAGACCAGCTTGGCTAGCAATAGCCTGTGTAGCTTGCCCATTAATAGACAGCTCCTTAGATTCTGCCTGCAAGAGGCTTTCCTTAACCTTAGCCACTTGTTCCTGTCCTGCTACATAGGTTTCCAAGGATAGGATTTTTAGTGTCAGCAATCCCCATGGTATAGAGAGGCACCTGAATTTCCTTAGCATAGAAAGGAGTTCCTCCTTGGGTGGACTCAGTGGTAACACCAATGGTCATAGCCTTTTGGAAATCTCGCATGTCCTTAGACTTATTGTAGGCCTTGATAGCCCCTGGATCTTGAAAGATTTCCACAGTCGTGTTCTCAGTAGGAGTCATTTCATTAACAGACTTATAGACAGCCAATGTGCCGTCTAGGTTTTTCACGGACTTCTTAGCCACCTTTTGACCGTAATAGTTGTATACCGCTTCCTTAGTTGGATCTACATTAACTTGGCTCACCTGCATGACCATGTGCTTGCCCCCCGCTGCTTGTACGGCATCGGTGCCAATGCCTACAGCGATAAGAGCCGCCACAGCTAAGGATGTAATTTTTGTACATTGCTTTCATGGTATATCCTCCCTTGATATAAATCTTACAAGCCCTTTTCACGATTCATACTCCTGCTCATTATACCACAAGGACGCCCCTTGAATGACAGGGGCGTCCTTGCTTATAACCTCTTATACAGTTTCTTATAAGGCCTGACCTAAACGATCAACGGTCAATATAGCTGCCGCATACTTGTCAGGATCAAATGGGGTCGTGCGGTATTCATTAGTATCCATAGCCCATTTTACCAATTGTGGCACTTGATCAGCTTTCAAATTCATCTCAGTAAGTGTCACAGGAAGGCCTATAGAATGGTTAAATTCCATAACCCGTTTCAATTCATCCATTTCATCAAAGTAGGCATGAAGGACCAAGACACCGAAGGAGACCACTTGACCGTGAAGGAAGACTCCCTCCCTTGGCAAACGAGTGGTAGCGTTGTAGAAGGCATGCGCATGACAGGAGTTAAAGTAAAAAGTCCTTTTTGATTAGTCAAATTAGACGCATAACCAGTAGTGACCACAATATCTAGGGCAATTTCCTCTACTGCCTTGGAAGGAATGTGATTTTTCACATCTTCCAAACCTTGCTTACCATAAGTATAGAAGGCATCCTTAGAGGATTCCGAAATAGCTATCCCCAAAGCAGCCGTATGGGATAAACTATGGCCCGCCGCCAAGTAGGCATTCTTGGCATGGTCTACTTCAGGAGATTTAGAGATACCATCCCCGATGCCTGCCCAAAAGTACTCAACCGGTGCATTAGCAATAACCTTGGTATTGATAAAGATATGAAGAGGTGCTTCCGGGTAGCCATAGCGTAGCAAAGATCCGTCATCATTATAAACTACAGTGATGGCTGTACCAGAGGAACAGTTAGAGCAGATAGTTGGCACCGTGAAGCAAGGTTTACCCAAGGCCAAAGATACCATTTTAGCTGTATCCAAGGCTCGGCCACCACCGATACCAAAGATGACATCCGCAGCCTGTACATCAGGATGGGCCGCCCACTTGTCGATATTACTTTTGGGTAGAATTCTTACCATATACAAAGCGACCTGTCACCTTGACGCCAGCCTCTTCTAGAGCCTGTGTCAACTCATCAGCGCAAGACCCTAGGGCCCGTTCCCCGCCCTAACAAAACAGCGGACGATACGGAATAGGTCTTCATAACCCGTGGAATATCCTTAAAACAATCCTCCCCATAGGAGTAGTTAGCCATGCTCATAGATTTCATAAGAGAACCTCCTCTATAGATGAAAGAGGCCATCTAAGATAGCCTCTTTCAAAATAGTATACTTCCACTATACGCCTTTCATAAAAATTCGCAAGAGGCACATTAGCGACTTGCTTTTACAACAGTCGCACAGCGTCCGCAAAGGGTTGGATGATCCGCATCATTCCCTACATCAGCCTTGTGGATCCAGCAGCGTTCACATTTTTTTCCAATGGAGATGCCACAACATGGGTAGCGATATCCACTTCTTCAGAGAAGGAGGCATCAGCAGGAGCCTTGTCCTTACCCTCTACCACAGCCGCTTCCGATACGATGAGGAGTTTAGCCAAGCCGTCTTGCCCCAAAGCGGATAAGGTCTTGTAAGCCTCGCCATTAGCATATACGGTGACAGCTGCATCCAAAGGATGGCTGATTACCTTGTTTTGACGAGCCAATTCAAGAGCCTTAGTCAATTCGCCATGAAGAACTAAGAGGGCATCCCACTTATCCTTAAGGTCTCTATCCACATATTCCGGTTTAGCTTGTGGCCAATCCAGAAGCATAACAGATTCAGGCATTCCTTCTTCTTTTGGCAAGAATTGGTAGACTTCTTCTGCGGTAAAGGAGAGAACCGGTGTCACCATAGCCATAAGGGTCTTGACGATTTCATAGATAGCGGTTTGGGCAGATCGGCGAGCAGGTGCTGTAGCGGTTTCTGCATACATAGTATCCTTCAAGATATCCAAGTAGATGGAGGATAAGTCTACAGTACAGAAATTGTGAATAGCATGGTAGAGTACATGGAATTCATAGTTTTTCGTAAGCTTCTGTAACCTTAGTCCGCACTTCTTCCAGACGGAGGAGAGCCCACTTATCAATTTCTTCTAGGTCCTTATAAGCTACCTTATCGGTATTTGGATTGAAGTCATCCAAGTTACCCAGGAGGAAACGGAAGGTATTACGAATCTTACGGTATACATCGGACAATTGTTTGATGATGTCCTTGAGAGACGTACGTCACCTTGATAGTCAGCCGAGGACACCCAGAGCCGCATAACATCGGCACCATAAACATCGATGATATCAGATGGAGCCACCGTATTACCAACGGACTTAGACATTTTTACGACCTTCCCCATCCACTACGAAGCCATGGGTCAAGACAGAATTGTATGGCGCCTTACCGGTGGTTGCCACGCAAGTGAGCAAGGAGGAGTTAAACCAACCACGATGTTGGTCAGACCCTTCCAAGTACATAGCTGTTGGTACAGGAAGATCGTTTACTTCCAAGACGCCAGCCCAAGAAGAACCAGAATCGAACCATACATCCATGATATCCGTTTCCTTACGGAAGTGGTCATGTCCACATTGAGAGCACTTATACCCAGCTGGAAGAAGTTCTTCTGCCGAGTGAGCCCACCATGCATTAGATCCCTCCTTAGCTACCCAAGCTTGAAGGGCTTGAATTGTATCATCATTGATTTCGTAGTGACCGCATTTTTTTCACAGTAGTAAACAGGGATTGGTACGCCCCAAGCCCGTTGCCGGGAGATGCACCAGTCACCACGGTCCCGTACCATGTTGTAGATTCGGTCATGGCCCCAAGCTGGGATCCATTGAACTTGCTTATCAATAGCATCCAAGGCCTCTTGGCGGAAGCCATCAACAGAGGCAAACCATTGTTCTGTAGCCCGGTTAATAATAGGATTTTTTTACAGCGCCAGCAGTGAGCGTATTGGTGGTGTAAAGACCCCTTAGCCAAGAGGTTATTGTTATGGGCCAAGATTTTAATTACAGGTACTTCTGCATCATGGATTTCTACACCAGCCAATGGAACTTCTGTATCCCCATAGCGACCTTGATCCACTTCCGATGTGTACTTACCTTGTGGGTCTACCAAGGATACAATTGGCAAATTAATCTTGCCTTCGTTCTTGTATTTAGCCACCACATCAAAGTCTTCTACGCCGTGGGCAGGAGCTGTGTGTACACAGCCAGTACCAGCATCCAAGGTTACGTGGTCGCCCAAAAGGATGAAGGAGGACCGTTCGATAAATGGATGTTTAAATTCAGCCAATTCTAAATCTGTCCCAGGGAAGGTATTGAGGATCTTATAATCTTCTACCTTGGCATCCTTCAAGGCGGAATCCACTAGTTCAGTAGCCATGAGGTAGTATTCATCCCCCACTTGTACCCAAGAGTATTCCAATGCAGGATTGACGGAAATAGCCACGTTAGCTGGCATGGTCCAAGGGTGGTTGTCCAAATAACGGCATACGCCTTTTTAGGATCTACACCAGCAGGCAAGGTGACCTTCTTTTTCAGCCACATAAGGGAATTTAACATAGATGGAGAAGGATTTTTTTATCAGCGTATTCAATCTCTGCTTCAGCCAAGGCTGTTTCACAGTGAGTGCACCAGTAAACGGTTTTAAGCCCCTTATAGATGTGGCCCCTGTTTAGCCATTTCTCCAAAAAAATACCAATTTGCTTAACTTCGAATTCAGGACGCAAGGTCAAGTAAGGGCGGTCCCATTCACCCAAAACACCAAAGCGGATAAAGTCTTTCTTTTGCTTGTCCACTTGTTGAAGGGCATAATCATGACACTTTTTTACGAAGGTCTAAAGGAGACATTTCATGGCGATTGAGCCCTGTTTCTTAATAACCGCATGTTCGATTGGCAGACCATGGGTATCCCAACCTGGAATGTAACGGGTGTAGAAACCTTGCATAGTCTTGTACTTCATGATGATGTCCTTAAGAGTTTTGTTAAGGGCATGACCCATATGCAAGTTACCATTTGCGTAAGGAGGTCCATCATGCAAGATAAATTGCTTACCTCCTTGGCGTAGGGCTAAGCGTTTCTTATAAATATCATTGCCCTCCCAGAACTTGATAAATTCTGGTTCCCGCTTAGGCAAATTGCCCCGCATAGGGAATTCGGTTTCTGGCAGGTGTAATGTTTTACCGTAATCCATAATCTGTCTCCTCACTCAAAAATCTATGACGGACTCCACAGAGGTCTGCAGAGGGTCTAACCTTATCAAAAGGGCTAGCCAAGCATAAAAAAAGCGTCCGTCCCCGAAGGGACGAACGTTATGTCCGTGGTACCACCCTACTGACCGAGCCTCTAGTAATCGTATAAGGACTCAGCCTCTTATGCCTATAACGGGGCTAGCCGCGGTTACCCGAGCTCAAAAAGTGATCCGCTCCATCCCCACCTACGAGCCTCACAGCAGCTGGCTCGCTCTCTGAAGGTTTGTTGAATGTTGCCGTCTTCATCATCGCCTGTATCTATAACACTATCATTATAGCAGTCCTTAGGGCCCCTGTCAACAGTAGCCTAATAAGCAAAGAGCTAGACTATAATCTAGGACTGCGACGTTCAAAAAAATAGACATAAGGCTCTCTTCCTACAGTCATGCCTTGATTACTGCCTCTTTCATAGACTGAACATAGTCGAAGAGGGCTTGGTCAGCTTGGTCTCCGTACTGAGCTACCAATTTAACGATAGCAGACCCTACGATAGCCCCATCAGATACCTTAGCCATAGCTGCTGCTTGGTCTGGTGTGGAGATGCCAAAACCTACAGCTACAGGGATATCCGTATATTTGCGGATAGTATCTACAATAGATTTAATATCGGTTTTAATTTCACTGCGCACACCTGTTACACCCAAAGAAGATACGCAATAAATAAAACCTTGCGCCTCTTTGGCAATCATGCCGATACGATTTTCAGAAGTTGGTGCAATAAGTGATACGATATCCACTCCGTGTTCCTTAGCATAACCTTGAGTTCGCCCTTTTCTTCAAAAAGGCATATCCGGAATGATGAGGCCAGAAATATTGACCTCTTGGCAGCGGCTAAGGAACTTTTCCCGTCCATACACATAGATAGGATTGAGGTAGGTCATAAAGACTAATGGAAGGTTCAACGCATCTTGGCCAGTCCGCAATCGGTCCACCATGGCGAAGATGTCGTCAATCTTAACCCCTGTAGAAAGAGCCCGACTGCTAGCTTCTTGAATGACCGGGCCTTCCGCCGTCGGATCAGAGAAAGGAATGCCGATTTCAATCATATCCGCACCTGCCTTAGCCATAATCCGGATGTAACGTTCTGTAGTCTCGATACCGTGATCGCCGGCAGAGATAAATGGAATAAAGGCCTTTCCTCCCTTAAATGCATCTTGAATCTTACTCATGGATTTCTACCCCTCTATACTTAGCCATAGCCGCTACATCCTTGTCGCCACGACCAGATAAACAAATGATGATGATGTCGTCCTGACTCATAGCCGGTGCAATCTTGCGAGCATGAGCTACCGCATGAGCACTTTCAATAGCAGGAATAATCCCTTCTAGACGGGACAAGTATTCAAAAGGCATCCACAGCCTCATCGTCCGTTACCGGTACGTACTCAGCCCGGCCACTATCCCTCAAGTTGGCATGTTCAGGCCCAATGCCAGGGTAGTCTAAGCCAGCAGAGATGGAATAAACTGGTGCAATCTGCCCATCTTGATCTTGGCAGAAATAGGACTTCATACCGTGGAAGATACCCACCGTACCATTAGCCATAGTAGCCGCATTTTGGTCTGTATCAACACCACGACCAGCCGCTTCGCAGCCGATGAGTCGAACCCCTTGGTCAGGGATAAAGTGATAGAACATGCCAATGGCGTTAGAGCCGCCCCCTACGCAAGCCATAACAGCACTTGGCAGCTTACCTTCAGCAGCAAGGATTTGCTCACGTGCTTCTCGAGAGATAATGGATTGAAAGTCCCGTACAATAGTTGGGAAAGGATGGGCGCCCATAACGGACCCCAAAACATAGTGGGTATCATCCATGCGGTTAGTCCACTCCCGCATAGCCTCGGATACGGCATCCTTCAAGGTCCCCGTACCTGAGGTAACAGGATGAACCTTGGCCCCCAAGAGTTCCATACGATATACGTTAAGGGCTTGCCGTTCGCAATCCTCCTGGCCCATGAAGACTTCACACCCATCCCCATGAGGGCCGCTATGGTAGCGGTGGCCACACCATGTTGGCCAGCCCCGGTTTCAGCGATAACTCGAGTCTTGCCCATGCGCTTAGCCAAAAGCATCTGGCCGATTACATTATTAAGCTTATGGGATCCTGTGTGGTTGAGGTCTTCCCGCTTGAGGTAGATCTTAGCACCACCCAAGTCTTCTGTCATGCGCTTAGCATAGTAGAGAAGGGATGGGCGACCAGTATAATTCCGGTGGAGGTCTTCCACCTCCTTGATAAAGTCAGGATCATCCTTGTACTTATTGTAAGCTTCTTCTAATTCGATGACTGCATTCATCAATGTTTCCGGCATAAATTGGCCCCTCAAAAAGCACCAAAATAGCCATGTCTTTCTTCACTCATTCTAGGTCTCCTATCTAGTGATGGCTTTTAGCAAGTGGCTGAAAGCTCCTATCTTGTCATTATCTTTATGTCCTTCTGTTTCTAAGCCAGAGGATATATCAATCCCATGAGGGCGAACCGTCCGAATAGCACGGGCAATATTCTTGAGGCTGAGTCCCCCGGCCAAGATAAAAGGTCTGTCAAAGTCATCTAGGGCCTGCCAATCAAAGACTTGCCCTGTCCCGCCTCGTTCCCCCTGGTGGTAGGTATCAAAGAGAATCATATCCGCCGCTGAGCCAAGCCAGGCTTCAGTATCTTCAGTCCCCTGCACGGACACGGCCTTCCAAATCTCTATAGGTCCCCTTAAAGTAGCCACTTTAAAGTCTTCTTCACCGGTCTGATTCAAGGCCTCTTTAAGGTCCCGGATAAAAGTTTCATCCTCATATCCATGAAGTTGAATGATATCCAAGGGAACTTCCTTAGCAATTTCTAACAAGTTCTCCAACGATTCATTGACGAAAACACCGGCCACTCCTATTCTCCCACTATGGCTTAGAGCCTCTTCCTCATCCTGCGAGCTAGCTTGTCCCTTTCCATGGTGAAGCGCTTCTAAAGTCCGAAGCTTAGTCACCAGGAACTTAGCCTTCTCTGGACTAACTTGGCGCTTACTAGGAGCAAAGACTAAACCCATATAATCAGGCTTGGCCTCTAGAAGGGCAGGAAGGGTCTCCTCTTGGGAGATACCACAGATCTTGACCTTAGGGTTGGTAGCCTAAAGGCCCGTAGAGGTAGGCTAGCTGTTCCACCTTGTTAGGGGCCCGCATAAAGCTTTCCCCCATAAGAGCTACGCGAATATTATGGTCCCGTAAGGTTTGGATATCCTCAGGGGGTATTAAGACCACTTTCAGAGACAAAAAAATCACCTGGTCATCTACCAATTGACGAAGGCGGATACTATTGTTCACATCCACCGTAAAGTCCTTAAGATTGCGATTATTAACCCCTATGATGCGCGCACCCGACCGGACGGCCATGCGAATTTCTTCTTCATCGTGGGCCTCTACTAAGGCCGATAGGCCCAAGGACTCAACCAAGAGGCGGAAGCGGGTCAAGCTGTCTTCATCTAAGCAGGCACAAATCAAGAGGACTGCCGAAGCCCCCCAAACCTTAGCCTGGTAAATCTGATAAGCATCGATAATAAAGTCCTTACGGAGGACAGGAATGGAAACCGCCTGAGCGATTTCTTGGAGGTATTTCTTGTCCCCCTTAAAGAATTCCGGTTCTGTGAGGCAGGAAATAGCAGCCGCCCCAGCCTCTTCGTATTCCTTAGCTATAGCCAAATAAGGAAAGTTTTTCTGCTATGATTCCCTTGGAAGGAGACGCTTTTTCACTTCACAAATAAAATTAAAGTCCTGCTGACGGAGGGCATCTTCAAAGGAAATCCTGGGCTGACTGGCAAAGCTAAGGCTTGCGCCTTAATCTCTTCCAGGCTGATTTCAGCCTTTTCTCTGGCCACCCGCTGACGGGTGGAGGCTACGATTCTATCTAAAATCATCCTATACCTCTTGGGTTGCTTTCACAAATTGGTCAACTTTAGCTAGGGCCTTACCAGAATCAATCATAGCCTTAGCCTCCTCGATACCCTCAGCTAAGGTCAAACCTTCCTTAGCCAAATAAATAGCCATACCTGCATTGAGGAGGACCGCAGTCCGCTTGCCCCCTTCTTGGCCACCTAAAATTGACCGAGTAATGGCCGCATTGACCGTGGCATCGCCACCTTCTAGCTCTTCCTTCTTGGCGTAGTCAAAGCCATAGTCTTTAGGGTCTAGCTCATAGGGACTTGAATTGACCATGGTCAATTTCACATACATAAGTCTTGCCGGTAGCAGTGATTTCATCCAGGCCATCAAAGCCGTGAACTACGGCCCCCGTTCTACCCCTAAATTAGCCAAAAACGCGGGCCAAAGGTTCTACTAAAGCCTTGTCGTAAACCCCCATCAATTCCACTGTAGCCCCTGCTGGGTTAGCCAATGGGCCTAGGATATTGAAGACGGTCCGAACGCCTAAGGCCTTACGCACAGGACCAGCATACTTCATAGCTTGGTGGTAAACAGGTGCAAACATAAAGCACATATTAGCCTTAGAAAGGACTTCCTGATTTTTGCTTCCCATCTAATTCTAACTTAGCTCCTAGGGCCTCCATGAGGTCTGCCGCCCCACACTTGGAAGAGACGCTGCGGTTACCATGCTTAGCCACAGGAATGCCCGCCGCAGAAATAACAAACCCAGAAGTAGAAGAAATATTAAAAGGTATTAGCTTCATCCCACCGGTACCGACAATTTCTACTACTGTCCCTTCATGGGGAACAGAGCCTGCCTTATCCCGCATAACTTGTGCAAAAGCGGTGATTTCCTCCACCGTAGGTCCCTTGGCTGCTAATGCGCATAAAAAGCCAGCCATAGGAATTTGATCCACTTGACCAGACATAATTTTATCCATCGTATCCTTGGCCAAGTCAAAGGATAAGTCTTGACCATGGGTCACACTATATAAGGCATCTTGTATCATAAGTCCTCCTCGATACGTTCATAGTTTATTTAGATAAGAAATTGCGGATCATTTGCTCCCCATCCGGTGTCATAATGGATTCCGGATGGAACTGAACCCCATAAATAGGGTAATCCTTGTGTTCTACACTCATGATCTCACCGTCAGCCGTTATGGAGGTGACGATTAAATCCTGCGGCATACTTTCGTCAATAATAGCTAAGGAATGATAGCGCGCTACAGGAAATTCTTCCGGCAAGCCTGCAAGAATTTTTAGATTCATGGACCTTCTTAGCTAGCTTTGCTTACCATGCATGACCTGCTTGGCATAGGAAACAATACCGCCAAAGACTTCCCCGATGGCTTGGTGGCCCAAAGCAGACGCCTAGGATGGGAAACTCCCCTTACATTGGCGGAGAAGGTCCTCATAAACACCCGCATCAGCAGGGCGGCCAGGACCTGGCGACAAGATGACATAATCCGGCTTGAGGGCCCGAATTTGGTCAACCGTAAGTTCATCTGATCGGATAACCTTAATGTCCGGATCGATAGCCCCAACCAATTGATAAAGATTGAAGGAAAAAGGAATCGTAATTATCGATAAGGAGTACCATTAGTCTACCTCCTGTCCTTGCATAATAGCGGAAATCATAGATTGTCCCTTCATAAGGGTTTCTTTGTATTCACTTTCAGGCACCGAGTCTCGCACGATGCCCGCACCAACCCGTACGTAGACCTTACCTCCCTTGTGCATGGCCATGCGAATACCGATGCAAACGTCCATATTGCCAGCGAAATCGATGTAGCCTACCGCCCCACCGTAAACACCGCGTGGGCTCTTTTCCAAGCCATGAAGGATATTTAAGGCCCGAATCTTAGGGGCCCCTGACAAGGTCCCTGCAGGAAGGGTCGCCCCAATGGCATCTAGGGCATCGCAGCCATCCTTAATACGGCCTGATACGGTAGAGGTGATGTGAATGACATGAGAGAAGCGTTGGAGCATATGAAGGGCTTCTACCTTAACAGAGCCAAAAAATTAGAAATCTTACCCAAATCATTACGTCCTAAGTCTACCAACATATTGTGCTCCGCTAGTTCTTTCTCATCGTGGATGAGCTTGTCCTCGATAACAAGGTCTTCTGCCTCATTCTTACCCCGCTTCATAGTTCCGGCAATAGGATAGGTATAGAGAGTGCTATCAGTCAGCTTTACTAGTGTTTCTGGAGAGGCCCCTGTAAGCTCGATGTCACCACCGGATAGGTAGAACATGTAAGGGGACGGATTGATGGTCCTAAGGGCCCGGTAGGCGTTGAGGAGGGATCCTTCAAAGTCCGCCTCCCGCCGATTGGATACGACCGCTTGGAAGATATCTCCTTCTTTGATATGCCCTTGCAGCTTTCTAACAACCTCTTCAAAGTCCTCCTTAGAAAAACTCAGAGCTGAAGTCAGACTTGAGAAGACCCTTGGGAATATCAGCCTCCGCCCCATGAGCCACCAAGTCAGCCAAGGCCTTGAGTTCCATTTCAGCCTTACGGTAGTTACGCTCTAAATCTTCGGTTCCAATATTGGCAATGAGGAAGATTTTTATTTTTGTAATGGTCGAAGGCGATAACCTTATCAAAGAGCATGAGGTCAACGTCATTGACCATAGCTGAATCATCATCAGGGACCGTAAAAATCTAAACTAGGTTCAATGTAACGAATGTATTCACAGGCGAAGTAACCCACAAGACCACCTGTAAAACTAGGGAGTTCCTCAAGACGAGGGCTCTTATATTGCTGGAGGATATGCCGGATTTCAGCAGCTGGATCATGGCAAGTAAAGGTCCGGGAGGTCCCTTCTTTAATGGTCATTTGGTGATTCTTGCAAAAGATTTCCAACTTAGGATCATAGCCCAAGAAGGAATAACGGCCCCAGTGGTTAGAATTATCCGCACTTTCCAAGAGGTAGGTATGACTCGACACTTGTTTCAAGGCTTTGAGGACGCTAATTGGCGTCCGTATATCGGATAGAATTTCCATATAGACAGGCACGATATCGTAACCGCTTGCTAGGGGCTTTCACAGAATCAAGACTGGGTTTAATCATGATAACCTCCAAAAATAAGCAATAAAAAAACTCGCCCATGACAATTTAACGTCAAGGACGAGCATATGATCTATCATGTTACATGATTCTATGTCGCGGTACCACCTTGTTTGGGCCTGAGCCCCTCTCAGCAGAATTCTAACAAATCCCTCACAGATAACGCTTGTGTCGCGTCGTAGAATACTAGGAGAGTCCTCTAGCAGGGTCATCCCCACCAGCATCAACCTCGTCCGTTCCCTACGCCCTCAGTGGTCCATTTAATAAGCTGCTTACTGCGGGAATCTCAGCATCCCCGCTCTCTGTGAGTGCATCTCCTATTCTTATCTCCACGTCTACGGTTTATAGGCGAGTTATTCAATTTATGTTTTGAGTATATCCATGTCTACTAAGAATGTCAATCTGTTAAGAAAAAAATTTTTATATTGCTTACAACTAGTGTTACACTAATTCCTGTATGAATTTGAAAAGTACTTTATAAGGAGATTCTATGGAACTTTGGAAACGCAGCGTCTACGTATTGGTAGTCTGCACCTTCTGTATGTCCTTTGGCATCAGTCAACTAAGCCCAATACTTCCCTCTACTTCCACCAAATGGGAGTTAACTCACCGGAAGCCCTATCCCTATGGTCTGGCCTAGCCACAGGTGTAACCTACCTAGTTGTCTGCCTAGTGGCCCCTTTCTGGGGGGCGTCTGGCGGATAGAAAGGGCCGCAAGATCACCCTAGTCCGGTCCAGCCTAGGTATGGCCCTCTGCAACATAGCTATCGCCTTTGCTAGTACCCCGGAAACGGTCATCTTCCTCCGAGCTGTACAAGGCCCTAGTTAATGGCTTCTATTCAGCCTCAGTCACCCTGGTGGCCTCAGAGACCCCACAAGAGCACACCGGTTGGGCCCTAGGCGTTCTCACAACAGGCCAAATGTCAGGCTACCTAGTGGGTCCTCTCATTGGTGGCTATCTAGCTGACCTAGTAGGCATCCACAATGACTTCCTCATTGTAGGGGCTTTCATGCTGATAGCCTTCGTCATCGTCACCTTCTTCGTCCACGAAGAATATGTCCCTAAGCCATCTAAAGCCAAACAAAGCCTATCAGCTCTCAAGGATCAAATACCAGACTTCAAGGGTATTATCGCCCTCTACGGAGCCATGTTCATCTTCGCTATCTGTGCGCAAACTCTACAACCTATCATTACAGTCTACGTTAAGGAATCCTCCCAGCAGGAACCCCTAATCTGGCCTTCATAGCAGGGGCTGTCTTCTCCTGTACTGGCATCGCCCAACTTCTGTCATCCTCTTACCTAGGCCGCTTAGTCGATAAGGTCGGCCCCCTGCCAGGTCCTCCTCATAGCCCTCTTGTATGTGGGCCTCCTCAACATTCCTCAATCCTACGTATCCGATGTCTACACACTGGGCTTCATCCGCTTCCTGCAAGGGTTAGGCATGGGTGGTCTCCTACCGGCCCTCAACACCTACCTGTCCTCCAAGACGCCAAAGAACCTGACAGGCCAAGTCTTCGCCTACAACCAATCCTTCCAATTCTTGGGCTATTTCATAGGATCTCTTGGCGGTGCCTCCCTCATGGCTACCTTAGGCTTTACTAGCCTCTTCTGGATTTCCGCGGCCCTCTTCGTCATAGCCGCAGCTTGGATTAAATTTAAGGTACCTGACACCTCAGCATAAAACAAGATATAGTCAAGCAGCCGACTTAGAAGCCGATACTATAAAAGGGTCTGGAATACATTAGTTAGTATTCCAGGCCCTTTTTATCTCTATAAGTCTAAGACCATTATTTATTGTTTTTCCTTGGCAAAGCCCAAAATTAAAACAGTCGTTACAATAAGAACAAAGCCCGCCAAGTCCCAGCTAGTTAACTGGTTCCCCAGAAGGGCCCAGCCGAATAGGGCTGCCGATATAGGCTCTAAAGAGGATAATATAACGCCCCGCACCGGACCCACCCGGCGAATCCCTCCATAAAAGGCATTAAAGGATACTACAGTCCCTAGTACTACAATGCCAAAGAGAGCTGCCCAGATCCAGACATCCCAAATCATATTAGAAGGGGCATCGAACCATACTAGTTTAGCCACCAAGCCTCCTAGGACCATAGCCAGCCCCAAAACAGGCCCCTGTGCCATACTTTGCCAAGAGACTCACTGGTTGCAGGGTATAAACCCCTATAGAGGCGGCTGAAATCAAGCCCCAAAAGAGGACAGGCCCATTGAGGCTAGCTAGGGTCCGGTTGCCCCTGAAAGACGATGCAGAGAGTCCCTATAAAGGCCAAAACCACAGCAAAAAAACTTCTGCCTGATTAGGTATCTTCCGGTAGCGCAGGAAGAGGTAAATAATAATGAGGGTAGGCGCCGTATACTGGATGACCGTAGCTAACCCTACACCTGCCACGGCGATAGCCCTAAAGTAGGTGTACTGACAGAGGGACACACCTAAGAGGGAAAAGATTATAAACTTACCCAAATCCCTAGGTTGGAAAAAAATCTTGGTCAAATCAGATATATGGTGGCGGACTATGACCCAAACCACATTAATACAGCCCGCAACAAAGAGGCGGACTGTAACCAACCATTCCATGTTGACATGCCGCTGGTTCTCTAAAAAAATTGAACGCAAGTCCCCGACAGACCCCATAAGAGGGCTCCTAGTAGGGCCAGGCCCCATACCCAGGTAGACTTCCTTCCTAGATTTAGGGACCAATCTTCCCTTCACCTCTACTACCAACCATTATGAGACCTACTTCAAGAGGGAAATATGGACTTTTACGACGGCCTTCTTGATTTGGATAGGCTTATTAACAGCAATCAATGGACGATGGGCATCAGTAGGGAAAAAGATAGTGTAATTACCTGGCGTCAATTGCACTTCTGCTTCATCTTCCCGGCTGTTGTCATAAAAGTAGAGGTCCCGGTCGGCGTGAGATTCTACAGGCACTTCTGTCCCCTTTAAAGAAAAAGGCCCCTTGGTCCTCTTCCCCGTCGATCATGAACTGCACATCGATGTAATCCTTGTGAGATTCAGGCTTGGTATCCTTCCATAAACGCGTATCAACTACATCGATATTTACATACATCTTCCGGTCTGCTTCCAGTTCATAGGAACCCTCTTCCATGGCCTTCAGATCTGTATTTTTTAAGGTAATCCAAGGCCCGTACAAGGGCATCCGGTAAGCCAATGTGCTTGTAATCTACATTGATATTGGAGAAAAAAACATAAACAGCCTCTTTTCTCTACAAATGACGGAATATAGTCTAGCTCCATTATAGCATGGTCATGCCTTATTTATTCTTTTGTCGCTTGAAGAAGTGCTTAGAGTCTCCATTCTCCTTCCAACCTACCCGGTCGCCGATGGACATAACCCGGCGGGTCAAGCAATCCTTACACTTGTCTGCATTGTCATCCACGCAAGGCTTATTATCATAAAGGAGATACTTAGCCCGATGTTCCGGGATAGTAATGATAGGCATGAGAATATTAGCGCCTGCTTCTAGGCCCTTTTCACGACCCAAGGGATCCAAAGCTTGTAGGGGCTGTTGTAGCAGCGATATTGACGTCCTTCAAGAAAAGGCGGGTCAAGGCAATCATCTTAAGCCCCAACTGAATCCGGCGATCTTTACCTTCCTTGGAATCTAGGCCCATAGCTAGGGCTTCTTGCCCCAGCGGCGTATCGTGATGAACCACATAAGGGCCCATACCAATCATGTCGATATCCATGTCCCGGTAGAAGAGGATATCATTGACCAAATCTTCTTCTGTCTGCCCAGGAAGGCCAATCATAACGCCAGTTCCTACTTGGAAACCCACCTTGCGGCAGCGCTTGAGGCATTCGACCCGCGTCTCAAAGGAATGCAAGTCATCGCGCGGGTGGATCTTGTGATAGAGGTCAGGATTGGTGGTCTCAATGCGTAGGAGGTAGCGGGAGGCGCCCGCTTCTACCATACGGCGGTAGGATTCCTCAGATTGTTCCCCAACGCACATGGTAATACCCAATGACCCATCGCCGATCTTCTTAATATCCTTGATGAGGTCTACTACATAGTCCACGAACTCTTGGTCGGACCGCTCCCCTGATTGAAGGGTGATAGATCCATACTCATGGTCATAGGCCCACTGGGCCATCTTGATGATATCCTCATAGGACATATCAAAGCGGTCTACCTTATCATTATCACGGCGAATACCGCAGTACTTACAATTCTTGATACAACGGTTGGAGAACTCGATGAGGCCCCTGTAATAAGCTACAGGCTCTACAAAATTGGCTTTCACCTGGTAGGCCTTTTTATATTTTTTTGTAAATCTTCCTCATTGGTAACGGACATGAGGAAGCGAAGTTCTTCTTCTGTGAGCCATTGGTCGCCCAGAAGGTCCTTCTGTAAAATATCATCAACTGTCATAGGATCCCTTATGATTCAAACAACAAATACAAGTTTAAGAGAGTTACAAAAATCCCAATCCCCCAAAGGAGAACGGAAGTATAGCGATGATTAACATAGTCCCCCATAATTTTTCTTGCTAGATGTCATATAAAGCTGCAAGAAAAATGGTAATAGGTAGTTGGAGGCTCAAGAACATTTGAGACCAGAGGAGGGCTGTAAACGAATCGCTAACAAAGAATATGAGGGCTAGAGCCGGCACAAAGGTTAAGGCCAGGCCCAGACGACTATGAAAGTCTTTCATATCGTAGGATTCCCCCCACATACCAGCAAAGATAGAAGCCCCTGCCATACCCGCTGTAACCGATGAGGCAATCCCCGCAAAGAGGAGGGCCAAGGCGAAGAGGGTTCCTGCCCAAGGTCCAATGAGTGGGCTCAGGAGGGCTTCCGCCTGTTCCAACTCCGTCACCGGTTGCCCCACCACAAAGAAGGTCGCCGCCGCCAAGATAATCATAGCCGAGTTGATGAGCCAGCCCACTCCCATGGATAGGAGGGTATCCAAAAATTCAAAGCGTAAGTGCTTCTAATTGTAGCCTTATCAGCCTTATTAAGCTGCCGACTCTGGATGATTTCTGAGTGGAGGAAGAGGTTATGAGGCATGATGACAGCCCCCAAAATGGAGAGGACTACCAGCATGGATTCATTAGGTAGCTTCGGGTCCACCCAAGCCAGGGTAGCTGCCGGCCAAGAGACATCCACTAAGCACAGCTCCACAATATAGGCCAGGGCAATGAGGGATACGAAGCCAGCTATAATCCGTTCTAACCGTCGGTAGGAGTTAGTCACCAAGAGAAGGGTACAAACAAGGCAGGTCAATATAGCCCCTATGACTAAGGGAATGGAAAAGAGCATCTTAAGGGCTATAGCAGAGCCGATAAACTCCGCCAAAGTCGTGGCCGCTGCGGCTAACCCAGCAGTGGATAGAACTGGCCAGGATAGCCAAACTGGCAAAAAAACTCATGAGCACACTCCGACAGGCATTGGCCCCGAACGATGCCCAGGTGGGCCACATTATGCTGGAGCACAATGAGCATGATGGTAGACAGGGAGACCACCCAAAGAAGGTCATAACCAAACTGGGCACCCGCAGCTAAATTAGCTGCCCAGTTGCCAGGATCGATAAAGCCTACCGTCACCAATATCCCAGGCCCTACAAATTTGAGGAAGTCATTGACGTGAGTCCGACCCTCCTGATGGACAGTAAAGAGCTGTCTTGTAAGGTAATTCCACATACACACACCTCAGCTCTTACCAGGTCATAGCCATTTCCACATTGGCTTTACCATCGGTCTTGGATTTTTCCGCCCTTAGTTCCTTGGGTACGAACGCGAACATCACCACCGACCTGTAAAGGGAAGTATCTACCTTGAAGTGTTTCATCTTCTCTTGGATTTGTTCCGGTGTAAGAGCCACTTCTTCTGGCTTTTTCATTATCATAAGTCACCTCTTGGGCCGCATCAGGAGGCGCAATTGGTTGTAATTGAGCTGGTGGGTTAACGGCGCCATAGTAGACATCATTGATAACCGCTGGTGCAGTGCTAGCTGGTCTAGTCTTTCCTTGTTTCTTGGACTTATTAGCCGCCTTTTTGCGCTTCTTTAGCAGCTTTTTGGTCGGCCTTAGCCGCTTCCTTTTCCGCCTTTGTCCGCTTTTTTTATCTAATTTTTTTAACCAGGTCCTTGTGGTCTTTCTTTTCCTGAGCCAAGGCTTTTTCTCGTTTCGTTTCTGCTACATTGTAGGCCAAGACTTCATCCTTGTAGGCCTGGTAGAGCTTGAGGGCAATTTCCTTATCAGTATCATTCATATGTTCCCGCTCCTTAGTGATATAGGCCATGAGGGGAGCCAATTGACCGCGGGTATATTGGACAGACCCATCTGTCTTGATACCCTTGGTATCAGTCAGGGCATCATGCTTGAGCAAGGTATTGATAGACTCATAGGGTCCAATCGCCAGCTGGCACGATATCATCATAGGAAGCTGCCATAGCGGAGCCCAAGGATAGGGAGGCCAGCAGAGCACCTAAGAGAATGACTTTTTATATCTAGAGTTAACCATAATTATTACCTCGTAATGAATCTATATTAGGATAAGACCATTTTATCATAGGAGCCTAACTAAATTATAAACAAAAAGAGGCCTGATGGATTTCCATCAGACCTCTTTGACTATAGCGGAGAATTAGGGATTCGAACCCTAGCGCCGGTAACCCGACCTAACGATTTAGCAAACCGTCCTCTTCAGCCTCTTGAGTAATTCTCCAAGCTTTACTGGATAATAGTATCATGAGCCCCCTAGCCTGTCAACATAGGATACAAAAAGGATGCCCTTAGGCATCCTAAATGTAATATTCGATATATGGCTCTTCTACCTCTGCCGCCTTATTCGGGTGACCTTGACCTCGGGACCGACGAACGTACATGTTTTTCAGGATCTGTTTCAAAGACTACCATATCCGCTGGAATATCATGCTTGATAACTAGGTTACAGCCAATTTTTAGTATTCTTGCCTATGGTGATGTCCCCTAGGATCTTGGTCCCCGTACCGATGAGGACATTATCCTCTATGGTAGGATGGCGCTTTTTCCCGCTTGGAGGACATGCCCCCTAGGGTCACTTGATGAAAGAGGGTTACATTATCCCTATAATAGTCGTTTCACCGATGACAACCCCCATACCATGGTCAATGAAAAGACCTTTACCGATAGTAGCACCAGGATGGATTTTCAATACCCGTCACTCTTCGCGCGTGGAGGAGATCCACCGAGCTAAGAGTTTCCAACCTGCCTTGTAGAGGCGGTGGGCAAAAGAAGTGCCAAAAGAGGGCCGTCATATGAGGATAGGTCCAGAGGACCATAAGGACAGACGTAGCCGCTGGATCAGAGTCCATTACCCGTTGAATATTGTATTTAATTTTTGGACCACAGTTGATTCATAGCTGCCTCTCAGCCCAAATGGCTACAATTATCATGTATATACTGTCATTGTAGTATGTTGACTAGACCCAGGTCAACTCACATTCCTCTAAGTCACACCTCTACTAGGTAAACCAAGAGGTAGAGGATTTCTAGGCCTATAATGGCCACCACTAGGCGGTTACCCTTGACTAAGGACGGCCCATCATAGATAGCTACTAAGGCGGTCCGCCAAGCAGGGTCTACAGCCCGCATGGCCAATCCCATCCAAAGGCCCAAAAAGAAGGCACCTAAGCTAGTAAACAAAAAAACCTCTCCCAGTATAGGCCGGATCTAACTAAAGCAAACCTTGGCTGACCCCAAGCCAGAGGAGATAGGGCCAAAGGGTCCGCCAAAGGCCCAATACAAAGAAAAGAGGCGCCCACAGGCGACCCTCTGCCCATCTATAGGTTGGTTTTAAACCGGCTGCCTCCTGGCGCAAAAGGATGGCTAAAGGAGATTATCCCCCTAATTGAAGGGCCCCTATAAGCAAAAGAAAGATAGCTAAGACTGTAACTAGCTGACTACAATCATACATGTAGTTCAAAACCTGAATGGACTGGGCTAAGAAGATAGAAATCCAGGTCATGAAAAGAGCCAAAAAGAATCATGACGGGGAGGCTAGCAAATATATAGCCCCTACCCTCCGGTTAAAAAGGTCTCCCTTGACCCCTACCTCTGGTTGGAAGGATACCTCTAGCCCCAAAAATACAGGCTAACAGAATCATTACAAACATACCCATCCCTCCTTCCATCGCCTAGTCACTTCCTGGAGAATAGTCTATAATTAAGTAGATATAAGTATTATACTATAGGATAAAATTGACAAGCGAGGTTATCATGAGCAGCGGTCGCAGCACAGAAGAATTAGCCGGCGTTCACGCCCCTGGCCATACCACAGACTACCCAACAGATTACGCCCCTCAAGTATTGGAGGCCTTCCAAAATAAACACCCAGAAAACGACTATTTCGTCAAATTCAACTGTCCAGAATTTACTTCCCTCTGCCCTATGACAGGGCAACCAGACTTTGCCACCATCTATATCTCCTATGTACCGGACCAAAAGATGGTGGAGTCCAAATCCTCAAACTCTACCTTTTCTCCTTCCGCAACCATGGGGACTTCCACGAGGATTGCATCAATATCATCATGAAAGATTTGATCAAGCTCATGGACCCTAAGTTCATCGAAGTATGGGGCAAGTTCACCCCACGAGGGGGTCTTTCCATCGATCCTTATGCCAACTATGGCAAACCAGGTACGGACTGGGAAAAAGACGGCAAAAGAACGCCTCCATTTCCACGATATGCAACCAGAACGGGTGGCCTATCGCTAATTATAAAAGGACCTAAGAACCAACACTAAGTGTGGACTCTTAGGTCCTTTTTTTATTACTAATCTATGCCTCTCCCTCTTCATGAGCCTCTGCTTGGGCATCCAAAATGGCTGCCCCCGGACCCCATGTCTTCTGAAGAGCTAAGATGCTATGGGCATCAGACCCCACCACATAGGGAAGACCAAGTACATAGGCCATACCTTGTATATAGCGGCTTGGATAGACCTCCCCACAATGTTCCTTGGATAGGCCGGCCAAGTTATAATCTAATTCCCGTCCTTGACTCTTAAGGGTCCGGAGAATTTCCAAAAACTAGACCCTTAGACTTGTCATCTAAATCTGGCTTCCAATGGAAGTAGCGATTGAACTTCTTGATACTATCTAGATGGCCAATACGCTTAGGGTCGATGAGGGGCCAAAGTCCGTCCTGACGCCCTTGAGGAGGGTCTCAAAATAGCGCCCGTAAAGAAGATCTTGCTGATCAATCCAAGGGCCAAAGGCATTTTCAAATTCCTGAGGGCTATAGTCTAGACACCAGTAACCACCAGCCATACCCTCCATAAAGTGAAGGGATAGGATATTATCCCCCGTCACAGGCCCATATTGGTCTAGAAAAGGACCTAGTATAGGATTCAAAGCCAGGCAGGTAATCTACTTCAAAACCTAAGGAAATATCAATGGCTTCGCCGTATTCCTTTTGTAAATCATTACCCAAGGCCAGATAGGTCTCCACTTGGTCCAGGGTAAGGGCTGCTGTATCTAGTGCCTTCTTATCCCTAGATAGACCTTACTGAACTCGACTGGCAAGGGTGCGTGCTCAGTAAAGCAGATTTTTTTCCAAATGCAGTTCAATGGCTTTTTCCACCATGAGGGCTGTCTTATCCCCCGACCCATGAGGGCATAACTCCGTATGGACGTGACCATCCACCCGCCGATTGCGGTAGCGATTGATGCCGAAGACTTCTGCTTCCCTAGTACCTTTCATAAAGATTCCCCTTGGGCTCAAGAGCCCACACAAAACTCCCTATACTTAGACATAGAGGGCATACTCAACAGTATCCCTATATTGCCCCTGCTTGATACCCACTTCCCTAAGGGTACCTACATATTCAAAGCCAAAGGCTTCGTGTAATCGTTCACTGGCTTCATTGCCAGCGGTGATGACAGAGACGATGAGGTGAGTCCGGTCATCTCGGCGCCCCTCTTCAAGAATACGTTCCATCAACTTAGAGGCGATACCCTTACGGCGATAGTCAAGCCCTATATAGACGGACAATTCAACGGTAGATCGGTAGGCCTCCTTGGTTCGGTAGGCAGATAGGCTGGCATAACCTGCTACTTGTCCGTCTAGCTCAGCCACATGAGGGATGATTATCCACATTATGAGCCTCAAACCAAAGAGTCCACTCATCCAAAGTACGTGGTTCCAAATCCAGAGTTGCCACACCATGAATGACTTCGTAGTTATAAATATCCAAGAGGGCCGCGATATCAGCTTCTTGGCCACGTCGAATTATAATCTCAGACACTGACTCTTCTCCTTATATCATAATGTCTTAATTATAGCATAAAAAGCCTAGAAGGCACAGTTTCCACCACCAAAGAAACAAATAGGCGTGTGAAAGCTAGAACCTCTAGGCTTTATATATGTGATGCTTATAGCATGAGATAAGCGGTCAGTGCAACTAAAAATTGCCATAATAGCATAATCCAAGCTGCCCGGCTTAACGGAGGTAGCAAAGGAGTGCCCTTGCGACCAAATCCTCTCAATTCCAATGAGAGAGCCATGTTCTCAGATTTGGATAAAGATTTTTAAGAGAAGTGGTTGAATAACTGTCGCATAGGACTTGCACTTCTTAAAGATATTACCCTCCATAGAGAGACCTCGGCAAGATTGAGCTTCTTGTACAGCCCGACTTTCAGCGATAAAATCAGGTACAAATCGAAGAGCCGCTGTGAACATGAAGGCATAGGTATAAGGCATCTTACATTGGAGCACCAATGTAGCCGTCAAATCCTGCAACTTAGTAGTCGTCAAAAGCATGACAAAAGAAGGGTCATACAGAGCATACGGCCCCCTCGACGATAGCCGATTCCCATTGGCCAGACACCAGCCATTGGATAAGCGCTAGAACAGCCGCAAAGAAGGCCAAGCCCAAGATGGCCTTCCGTTGCTTATAGAGGATGGTCGTAAAGGCCAAGAAAACCAACTCTACCAAAGCCAAAATAAGCAAGTGGTGCCAGTCTTTTTAAAAAGATTGCCCAAGCGGAAATAAGAAGGGTCATGAAGATTTTTGTAATCGGTACTAAACGTTCCATAGGTCCTCCTTATTTACCAAATTTTTTTCAATCATAGAAGCGGTGAATTCATCCATGGAGGCACAATAGCCGAAACCAGGGATGGAGGCCGACAGGCTGACACAAGCCGGCCGAGTTAGGCCCATGGCCAAGAGTTCTTGGTCGGAATGATTCGTAAAGAGCTCTTCTGGAGTTCCATCAAAGGCCTTGGTTTGGTTGCCCATGATAATGGCCCGCTTACAGTGAGCTGCCATGATTTCCATGTCATGTGTGATAAGGAGGATGGTAACCCCTTCCTTGTTAAGGGCTTCTAACAGTTCTATGAGTTCCCGTTTTTCTCGCCCATCTTGGCCCGATGTAGGTTCATCCAAGATCAAGATTTGTGGATTCATAGCTAGGGCAGAAGCGATAGCCACCCGTTGCTTATCCCCCGGCGGAGGGTCGGTGGATACTGGCCGGCCAAAGGGCCAATGCCAGTCCGTTCGAGGGCAGACTCCACAACCCGTCTGGTATCATCCGACGATAACCCCATTGTTTCTGGACCGAAAGCTACCTCTTGCACAACTGTTGGACGGAACATTTGTCGGTCTGGTTGTTGGAATACATAGCCAATGTACTGGCCTCGCTCACTAGGAGGCGCTTGGGTAATATCCTGACCCTTATAGATAATATGGCCAGACTTAGGCTTTTTCAAGGCCCACCAAAAGGCGCGTAATGGTCGTTTTTCCCTGACCCATTACAACCACCAATAGCTATGAACTCACCCTCTCCGATGGTAAAGCTAACGTCAGAGAAGACATCTTTATCCTTGGTATAACCAAATTGTAGGGATTTAACTTCTAGCATTAGCCTTCACCTCCAAAAGCTTTTTCAAAGCAGCCTTGGCCCCTTCAATGGTCAACCATGGCTCATAGACTGGAACTCCGCCGCGACGGAGGTCCATAGATGCCTTGAAGAGAGATGGCAAAAGCATCCGTATAAATATCATGTTCGTACATATACTGTAGGGTTTCAGACAAAGACGCATCGCAAGCTACCCGGCCCTCTACCAAGAGGACCATGCGGTTCGCATATGGCAAGATAGCATGTAGATCATGATCGATAACCACCACGGTGATGCCATAATCCTTGTTGAGGGCCCCTACCAAGCGGTAGAGTTCTTCGGTCCCTTCTGGATCCAAGGAAGAAGTTGGTTCGTCCAAGACCAAAATGGATGGGTTAGTCGCTAGGGACGGAGGCAATGGCCAAGCGTTGCCGTTGACCTCCGGAGAGGGAGGAAATAGCTCGCTCTTCCATACCTGTAAGGCCTACTTGTGCTAAGACTTCCTCCATGCGAACCTTGATAGCATCTACTTGGTAGCCTCGATTTTTCAAGAGCAAAGGCTACTTCTTCTTGAACGGTCATAGTCACCAATTGGGTGTCATAGTCGGCCAAAACTACGCCGATATGGTCAGCAATGGTGGGAATATCCACTTGGGTTGTCGCCAAGCCATCCACAAAGACCATACCCTTCATAAAGCCCCCGTAGAACTTAGGTACGGCCCCCGTTAAGGCCATACAGAGGGTAGATTTACCACAACCAGCTGGTCCGGTGATAACCATAAAGTCCCCTTCTTGGATAGCTAGGTTGATATCCTCTAAAACAGGCTTCTTATGAGGATCATAGGAGAAGGTCAGGTGCTCCACAGAAATCTTACCCGCTTGTGAAGGCTTCAATTCCAAGTGAGAATGGTCAGATTTTTTTCATGCTCTGCCAATTTTACAAGACCCTCGTTTAGCGAAGAGGTGCTTAGCAGGGTAGTACATAAGGGGTGCCGCCACAGCATTAACTACCGCCACGAGGAGAACGATAGGCCACATACCCTTGAGATAGATATTCACATCTAACCCCATAACCTGCCAAAGGATGGTAATGAAGATAGCCCCAGAAATAACCGTCGTAATGAGGGTTAAGATAACTGGCCCCTATATCCAGCTTGCCAAAAATAGCGTAGGCGCAAGCGCTCCAAGAGATGCATGAGGAAGCAACAAGCCAAGGCCCCTACCGGTTCTGCTGCCAAGTTCCCATAAGGGAAGGCAGACTTAGAAGTAAGAACTCCCAGAAGGGCCACCGCTAGGCCAATCCCCAAAGTCTGTCTATAGGTAGGCCGGGTTAACATAATGGCCGCACAATAGGCTGCAATAGGCCACGATGGAGTAATACCGGCTACACTTGGACTGATCAAGTGGAGAATTTCCCCCACCGCTACTAATAGGACAGTTACGGTAATCCAACGGAATTGACCGCCCTGTTCCTGACGATAGACCAAATCTCGCACATCAATTTTTAGTGCTCATAGAATGGTCCTCCTTCCCTATACGAAAATAGACTAAGGCCCCTAAAGGACCTTAGTCTGGTGCATACTAATTTAGATCTTTTTAACGAATTCAGACTTTAAGGCCATAGCACCAAAAACCATCAATCTTACAATCGATATTGTGATCGCTATCAGCTACGAGGCGAATATTTTTTTAACTCGGGTACCTTGCTTTAAGGTAGAGGCCCCCTTTACCTTGAGGTCTTTGATGATGGTTACAGTATCGCCATCTTGTAGGACATTGCCATTAGCATCACGTACGAGCAAGGCTTCTGCCGCTGCGTCCGCATCTGCTTGTGTCCATTCGTAGCCGCACATAGGGCATACGAGCATGTGCCCATCCTCGTAAGTATATGCCTCGTTACACTTTGGGCAGTTTGGTAATGTTGCCATGTCTTCCTCCAAAAGAAATAAATACATTGCCTCTATTGTATCAAATTTTTCTTGACATTTTTCATCTGAAAGTCCCTCTAAACAAGCTAAAAGCCCCTAGGAAGATAAGTTCTATCTCCCGAGGGGCTAGGCGCAAAAACTAAAACGATAGGATAGGTTTTTAGAAAAGAGGTACCATCTTAGCTAGGTCAGGATGGCCAGAATCCCTAAGCTGATCCCGCCAAGACCAGAGGGCATTTACCACCGCAGGATAGTGAAGGCGGATAAGGAAGCTATAATAGGTAACATCATTTTCAAAAATCGCTAAACGGTTGAGCTTGTAAAGGTCATCACCTGGTTGCACATTGCCTGGTGCTACTGTAAAGGCCATCTTATAGTTAGCAGCTTGAGCCGCATTGCGGACGGCCTCATTATTATAACCACCAGGATAGGCTAGGTAATCCACCGAATGGCCCACCACAGCCTCAACAGCCTGCTTGCCCTTAACCAGCTCTGAATAAAGCTCTCCTTCTGGAATGTCTGGCAAGCGACGGTGAGTATAGGTATGACCTTCTACAATAAACCCATTAGCATCCATAGCCCGCAGTTGGTCAGCCGTCACGAAACGAGGGCTCTTTATTGATATCGTCTCCTATCATAAAAAGGGTGGCAGTAAAGCCATGTTGTTTAAGGATAGGTAGAACGTTTTCGTAGTTATCGATATAGCCATCATCAAAGGTAATGACGACTGGCTTATCTGGCAGTTCGGCTTCCTCTGTCAAATAAGCATAAAGTTGGTCCATGCTAATGGTATGGAAGCCATGGGAGGCCAAGTAGTCCATTTGTTCCCTAAAGGTCTTAGTGGGAATCGTTAAAGGGGTCACATACTTATCATTGACCTGATGATAGTTGAGAACTGGTACCCCCACTACCTTATAGGACCTAGATCCATACCAGGCAGCCACAGCAATCCCCCCTACTAGGAGACTTAAGATAATAAGGGCGATGACAAGGCGGAGAGTCCACCGTTTAGCTCTTTGAATCATATACATAACACCTGTTAAACACATAGAAGCGAGCCATACTTATGGCTCCTACAATACTAGAAAAAAAGGTAGGTCCCCAAATTCGCAAAACAACCTATAGGCTACTTAGAAATAAAGAACCCTAGTTGAGTTTTTAAAAGGGTTTTTGGCGATGAGCTTGGTCCGCTCCTTCATAGTCGCCACCACAGCATACTCGTCTACCGTGTGGTTGCCATAGCCGGCCACCCCCACAGAACAGAGAGTTGGAACTCCTTCATCCGCCTCGTAGGAAGAATCGGCCCCACCACCTACATACTTTTTGATAGATAGGGGCCCATACCCAATTCTTTAGCAGACTCTTCTAAGAGCTTAAACATATGGGCCACCCTTCTGTAGTTTCCATAGGAGGCATAACCACCTTAAATTCCATACGAGCAGATGTACCCTCCACATGAGCATGGTCCACAATAGCTTGGAGTTTATCCCTGACCTCTTGTAGTTGGTCCAAGCTTTTAACGCGAATATCAACCTTCATGTGGGCCTCTGCAGGGACCGCATTAGTAGCCGTACCTCCAGAAACGATACCCACATTATAAGTAATACCTCGATCATAGTCTGTGAGAGCTTGAATTTCAATAATTTTTATGGGCCATTTCTAGGACTGCAGACCGCCCTTTTTCAGGGGCAATACCCGCATGGGAGCCCAAACCCTTGATATCGATGTAGGCATTAGCTCCACCCTTACGACCGGTAACAATCCCATTATCTTCATAGCCCGTTTCAAAGTTAAAGGCAGCCGCCGCCCCGTACAGCAGCACGAAAAATCTTCCACCCTGTAGAATATTGGTGACCAACCTCTTCATCACCTACAAAAGACCAGACGGATAGAATGCGCCTTATAGCCGCTGGCCAAGAGGGCCTTAGTCAAGAAGAAGGCCATGGCTACGCCACCTTTCATGTCTACCACACCAGGACCAAAGGCTTTACCCTCCTTAATGGTGAAAGGGCGTTCCTGGGTTACTCCATGGGTGAAGACCGTATCATAGTGACCAGAGAAAACAATAGGGGCGCCAGGAGCCTCTTGATTGAAGTCGGCAATAATCATATCTCCTGCTTCTTTATAGTCGGTCGTCCTAACCTGACCACCTAAGGCCTTATAGTGATCCACGAGAAAGTCTCGGGTCTTATCACAATCCACCTTATCAAAAGAGCCAGACTCATGCATAACCAAGTCCTTCCAGAATTGGATCATATCATGTTCGTGGTCATCTAGGTATTGAAAAAAATCTTTTCTTCCATCGTCATGGTGAGCCTTCTTTCAAAATCATTCTATATACTCACCACAATAAGGGATAAAGAGATTGCCGTCAAAACACAATTTACGCATAGACCAATATCAATAAATTATATAAAAAGTAATGCCCACTAGTACCAGCCCCCTATGACAGCAAGCGATAAACCAAAAAAACAGGAAAGAGCCCCTACCGAAGTAGGAGCTCTTTCCTGTTTGAGAGTGTGTATTGTGTGTTTAAAAGGGATGTCTATATAATAACCAATACTTATTACGAAACAAGGTGTATTCTATAAACAATTCCTTACCATTTCCTAGGGATTTCATAACAGGCAGAAACTAGACCTAGCCTTGGCCTCCAATAGGTTAGCCGGATCCTGAGCTATACTATCCAGGTTTCAGTAGGTTAACTGGGAGTATACGGAATAAGGCACTAGAAGATCTCGCCCCTTGAGGTCTTTCAACTCAATGACAAAGGCCAATTCCACCACTTGGGCCTCTAGTTCTTCCACCAATTGGATCATAGCCTTAGCCGTCCCACCGGTCGCCAAGAGATCATCCACGAGTAGAACACGGGCCCCCTTATGGATAGCATCCTTGTGGACCTCGATGCTATTAGATCCGTACTCTAGATTGTAGGAAGCAGACAAGACCTGAGCAGGTAACTTACCGGGCTTACGGGCTGGCACAAAGCCAGCACCGATAGCATAAGCTAAGGCTGCACCAAAGATAAAGCCCCTCGCCTCAGCTCCCATTACATAGTCGATATTCTGGTCCCGATAACGATCCACCAAGTCATCCATGATGATTGTGAACCCCTTTAGCATCCTTTATGACCGTAGTAATATCTCGAAAGATAATACCAGGCTGAGGAAAATCGGGAATAGCCCGCACCAGGGATTCTATATAGGCTCTATCTTGAGATTCCATGATTCTTCCTTTCTACTGTTAACAAGTGACACCCTACACCTTTTCTCCTAGGAATGAAACTCATACGTTTCGCTGCCAAATACCCTCCACCAGATCTTGATGACGCTCGAAATAAACCGCTACGTAAGAGCATTCAGGAACCACTTGATAGCCTTTCTTCTTGGCATAGTCGATCATAAAAGCCGTCAATTTGCCAGCCACCCCTTGGCCTTCATAGTCAGGCTCCACATAGGTATGAGGGACAGTCATAATCTTAGCCTCCAAAGAGAAGGTCATTTGTCCCACCAAGTCGCCTGTCTCCACAGATGTCGCCACAAAAGGCCTGTTTTCCCCATATCAACAGTCGCAATTTTAATCTCTACTGGTTCTTGTCGTCTTGCCATAGTAAATTACTCCTTTTCCTAAATCCTATATCTCATTATACCTACTTTTCCCCTAGAGGGCTAGAAAAAAAGGACACCCAGATGGATGTCCTCTCAGAAGTCATAGCTTCTACTTCATTCTATTTTTAAAGAATATATGGTTACCCAAGGCAAGGGCCCCAGGTCCAGCGAAGATTAAGAAGAAGAAGACCAAGGAAAAGGTCAAAGCCAACTCACCCTTGTTGAGCATAGGGAAGAAGAATTGGCCTCCTGCACTGTGGATAAAGAAGTAGGCATAAGCCATTTGGCCAGATGCCAAAAAGGCTGCAGCACGGGTAAAGAGCCCCACTAAAATGAGTAAGCCCGTCACCAATTCGATGATGCCGCCCACCCCAAAGAGGGATTCCAAGGGCACAGCGTCCCCAAAAGATACCAAAGGTCTTATCCAGGCCGTGCAATAAGAGCATGTAACCCACAATAATCCGCAAAAGAGCTAGAGCATAAGGTTGAAATTTATCTAAATTCATAGAGACCTCCTTGTCGCTAGGAACTACTAGTATAGCAATCTGCCCTAATCTTAATTTAATATTTTTCGATATGTCAACAGAACTAATTACCCCATAGGATCTATCTAGCCAATCTAAGATCACTCATTCAATCAAAGGCCACGTAAACCTATTGGGTCTTATTCCTAAAGAGCCAAGCCGCCAGTGGTAAAGTTACAGCTGCCACAGCCAGCATAGGGACAAAATCCCAAGCCACATCCACTAAGCCCGCCCCTTCCAAGTAAATGCGACGAACCGCATCAACCGCAAAAGCGAAGGGGATCTATATAGGGTCAGGTACTGGAGAAAGAGAGGCATATTATGAACTGGTGTCGCAACGCCAGACAAGAGATTTAGGGGTAATACGGAGACCAAAATATAAACCAAAACCTGCTGCATATTGCGGGCTAGGGAGGACAAAAATCAAACCAAAGCCCGTAGCAGACAAGGCAAAGACAGAAATGACCGCCAGAATGGCCCAGAATGACCCACCTACAGGAACTTGGAACCAAAAAAACGGGATAGGAGAAAGAGGATAGACGATTGGACAATCCCCACCACCATAGGCGCTAAGGCCTTACCGAGGAGAATTTCAGACTGAGTTAAAGGGTCACTAGAAGTTGGTCAAAGGTCCCCTGCTCCCGTTCCTTAGCCACGGACATACCTGCTAGCATGATAATTTGAATAAAAAGAAATCATAGCGATTAAGGATGGGAGGAAGTTCCATCGGGAAATTTGGTTAGGATTGTACCAGGTCCGAGTCATAACTGTCACAGGACTAGTCAATCCATGACCCTCATTATAGGAGGCCACCATGGATCCCATATAGGCCTCAATACGACCCGCTATGGATGGATTACGGCCATCCAGAAGTATTTGCATGGGGGCCGTCTGCCCACTTTCAATCTTATCCTCAAAATCCTGAGGAAAAACAAGGGCAAAAAGGGCCTCTTCTGATTCAATCATGGGGCCCCACGTCATTCACATTGCCCAGAAGAGCCACCCGGTGAAAAATACCTGTTGCCTCCACGTGGGCCATCATATCTCGACTGGCCCGACTGTGGGACTGGTCCACCACCACATAAGGGACTCGAACTAGGTCATAGTTGGCCGCATAGCCAAAGAGGAACCCTTGAATGATAACCCCATAAGCAAGATAAAACGAAGGCGTGGATCCTTAAGGAGGGATAAGATTTCCTTTTTGGAACATATATTTCAATTGTTGCCAGCGCATCAATCCACCTTCTTTCTAGTCAGCCAGAAGGTCAGTCCAAAAGAAGACCAAGAGGTAGCCAAAGAGAATCAGAGAATTTTTTTGATGATCAAATGCCAGTCATTACCCACGAGAAATAGAGACTTCAAGAGCTGTAAGTAGTAGGTAGTCGGAAAGGCTTGAGATATGAGCGCGATGACAGCCGGTTCCGAATGAAGGTCAAAAGATAAAACCAGATAGCATAACGGATGGCAGGGAAACTCACATAAATGGACATCTGACAAGCCACGAACTGACTCTTGGTGACGGCGGAAATAACCAAACCGATACAGAGGGCTACCAGTAGGTAAAAGCATAGAGGTCCCCAAAATGAGAACCATAGACCCCCGCATAGGAAGATCATAGAGGATACGTCCTGCTAGGAGACAGAGGACTAGACCCCCTACGGCCACAAGAAAATAAGGAAGCATCTTAGCTAGAATAATCTCCCAAACCCTGACGGGGGTGACAAAAAGGGACTCAAATGTTCCCCTGCTCCCACTCTCGAGCCATGACCACAGCCGTCAGAAAGACACCCGTAATGGTCAGTACCAGCATGAGAATACCTGGTACAAAGAACCAGGTGGAAGTGTTGGCATCATTAAACCAAAGGCGTATCTTGGTGGTAACCAGCGCAGTTTTCCTTGGCGGTAACAACCACAGCAGGCAGGTCACCTTAGAGGACTGCTGCCGACACATAGCTTCCCTGTCACTTGGGCTAATGGTAGCACATCACCGTTGAGGATTAGCTGAAGCGAGAGCATCTCAACCGTAAGCAGGAAAAATCAGGGCCTGCAAGATAGCACTCACATGATGGGCCTGTAGTAGCTGGCTGGCCTTTTTCACATCATAGACACCGGTAGGATTAAAATATTCCGACCCTTCCGTAAGTTGACCTCTGGCGGGCATGGGGGTATCCTCAGGCCATGCATGAACATGTTTAACATCTGAAACGTAGCCTGTGGGATCAAAATAAGGGGAGGACAATGCCCATAGGAGGTGGGGAGTTATCCTAATCAATTGGCTAAACTCACTTACGAATCAAGGCACCTAGCCTCTGTAACGATGGATTCATAAACTCACCCCTTGACTGCTTTCAACAATGCGAATAAAAGATCTCATTCATATCTGCGAGGGCCCCCATCTCTTGCCGAACCTGTGATGGTCTCCTAGAATTAGAGCTTGCCCGGTCCTGGATGATAAAGCGATCATGATATTCTGCTTCCTCCACAGAGTGGAGTGTGTGATGATGATCGTTTCCCTCTGCGGCTAAGCGGGTGATCCGCTGCCAAAGGCCCGACGAGCCAGGATCGATACCGGGGTCAGTTCATCAAAGAGAGTTGAGCAACATGGATAGGACCGCCGCCATGAACAAGCGCTGCTTATACGTAGACCCAGTAGGTCTGCCGCGACATTCCGCTTGGAGGCCAGGTCGAATTCACCAACAGTTCTTCGATGCGGTCCTTGAGGGCCTGTCTGATAAACCATAAGCACCACCGAAGCCGGAGGTTTTCATAAACCGTAAAGGCTCCATAGAGGGGAGAACTTTTGAGCCACATAGCCAATATTGGCGCGCGCCTCCGTCCGGGCGGTTCGTGAGTCCACACCTACGGACAGGGCTCCTCAGTAGCTGGTGATAGGCCACAGAGCATCTTAAAGGTGGTGGTCTTCCAGCCCCGTTTGGGCCTAAAAGGCCAAGATTTCCCCTGATGAACATCAGATCGTGTGGTCTACGTACGAAATCGCCGAACTTCTTGACCCACATGGTCTACCTTGATGACTACAAGGTTAGCCTCTAGATCCACCTGGAAAAGAGGAGCTCTTCAGGCCTTATCCCAACATACGATAGGTCTTGAGAAGACTTCTTTGATTCCAAATGAGCCTGGGCCTGACGGAGGGTCATCATAAAGGTATCCTCTAGACTAGAAGGGACCTCTTCTACGGTAACCCCAAGGGGGCTAACCAGGTATAGAGTCTCTAATTCACGCGTAATAAAACGGACCAAGCCATGGATGGAACCGCATCGGCCACTCTGAAATCATCCAAGAGTCGACTCTGCAAGACCCATGCGTGGCAAATCCCTGCGGCTAGCTTCTCAAAAGCACCGGCCTTGGGCCTCCTGGGCCAATACCTTAGGATGCCCTAGCAGCCAAAATATGGCCCTTGTTCCTCATCATATAAACCCAATCGCACTGAGCTGCCTTCATCCATATAAGCAGTGGATACCCAGAACAGATATGTCATACCAGCCTTGACCTCGTTCCCGCAAGATTCACCACAACTCCCGCTCCAGAGAGAGGACTGACGCCTACTGTCGGCTCATCTCAGATTAAGAGCTTAGGAGACCGGACCAGGGGTGCAGGCCAAGCCTAACTTTTGCTTCATACCACCGGACCCATAGGCTTGCAGCTGGTCTACTAGCTAATAATTGGTCCTAACCCCATCATGGTTAAAAGGCGCTTAAAGCGCTTAGGGCCGAATTTCCTTAGGTACGCCGTGAAGGTCTGCATAGAGATTCATATTCTCCATGACAGACAAGTCCTCGTAGAGACCAAACTTCTGTGGCATATAGGATAATTGGTCCTGGACCTCCTGGCTATGGTCTTTCACAGATAGACCAAAGGCCTCTAAGTCGCCGTCATCTGCCACCATAAGGCCACAAACTAGGCGCATAAAGGTAGTCTTGCCGGCCCCATCAGGTCCGATAAGAGCTGTCATCTGCCCCTTGTGATTTCTATATCCACATGGTCTAGGGGCTACTAAATCGGATCCATCCGCATCCTTAAAGACCTTATAAACCTGACTTCCCTTTACAAGTACATCATCCATAGGGGCCCCCTAGTCAAAAAGTAACCGTTGCTGGTTGCCCCATACGGAGAACATTAGTAGGGTCTTCCACATAGATCCGCACTTCGTAGACTAAATCAGTCCGAAGATCGTTGGTTTGTACTGTCTTAGGTGTAAATTCAGCTTGGTCAGAGATATAACCCACTTGACCATCTATACCTTGATCTAGCCCATCCACTTTAACATGAGCCGCTTGCCCTTCATAAATGCGAGATAATTCCCTTTCATTTACATAAGCCCGAATCCACTTCTTGTTGAGAACAGATAGCTTAAAGACAGGTTTTTTGCGGTGAAGCCATATCCCCTACTTCCAGAGGCGAGACCGGATAATACCATCCGAAGGGGCTACCAATTGGTATTGGGAGAGGACATATTCCTGCCGTGCCAACTCATCCTTGAGGGCTTGGAGGTTAGCCTCCGCTTGCGCTATGTCTTCTGAACGAGACCCATTAACTAGTTTTTTTGTAACTCCGCTTCCCCTTGCGCTACTTTTTGCCTTGGCCCCATCATAGTTAGATCGTTCCTTGTCGAATTCCAACTCGGAGATAACCCCCTCTTGGTAGAGACCTTGCTTACGACTGTAAGAGGATTGAGCTAAATTAAGAGCAGCCCGGGCTTGATCGACCGCATTTTTGAGCAGCCTCAATATCTTCTGACCGGGATCCATTGATCAACTTGGTAACAGTCGCTTCTTGAGCGGCAATTTGAGACTTCAACTTGCTAATGGCTAATTCTAGTTCACGACTATCCAATTTAGCCAAGACTTGACCAGCCTTAACCTGATCTCCTTCTTCTACAAAAATTTGATCAATCCGATCTGAGGCGCGAAAGGCTACAGATACCTGACGGACATCCACATTCCCCGACAGGGTCAAAGGGCATGGGCCGGTGCATAGACCTCTGTATAATAAGTATAGGAGCCACCACCGATGACAAGGATGGCTGCCAAGGCGCCACCAATTATATACTTTCTCTTATCCATCTAACCATCTCCTAGGAAAGAACACGTACATTTCTGACATATCGATTTTATGATACATTCCTACACTTACTATTATACTCCTCTTAGAACTTGTATAGCAGAGGAAGCCCGTAAACAGTCTATAAATTTTTACACAAAAACTGCACAAGAGACGGGTCACTGTCCCTTGTGCAGTCATAGAATAATCTGTATAAAAACCTCTACTAGAGCCCATCCAAAAACGGATTCTATCCCCCTATAGGATGGCGTCAACCACCCACTGAAAGGCCTTTAAAATGGTCATTTGGAGGGGTCTAAAAAAATATAGGAGAAAATCGGCGTATTGATAACAATCAAGAGGACGATGAAGGTCCCCAGGAAAAGTTCTCCAATTTCATCCGCCATTCTCAAGGAAGGAAGACCGTCAAAAGACGGCCCCCTGGAAGAGGAGGAATAGGAATGAGGTTAAAGATAGCCAGACCAATGTTATAAGCGATGATCAGGTAGATCATAGTATAGGTAGACTTGGACATAGGGATATCCATGGCCAAGGCTAGAGACAAGCCCAAAAAAATACGATGAAGGCTACAATCAAGCAAGTCACAGGACCAGCAAAGGCCAAGAGCATCTGGTCCCTCTTAGGGTCCTTAAAATTGGACACGTTCACAGGCATGGGTTTAGCCCAGCCCAAGCCGGCCAAGACCAAGGCAATGGCCCCAATAGGATCTAAATGGGCCAGAGGATTAAGGGTCAAACGATTATAAGCTTTAGGCGTAGAATCCCCCAACCAAACAGCTGCTCAGGGCCTCACCATACTCAAGTGCCACGATAGCGATAATCATGGCTGGAATACCCAAAAATAATACGGGCTATATCAAAATCAAACATAGGGTTCCTTTAGACTACTTAGCTGTCTCTGCAGCTTCCTTAGCCTTTTTAACTTCGATGTACTTAACGATACCATCTACAGCTTTTTTTAGCCTCCCCGCATAGCGAGAACAACCGTAGCTGGACGGTGTACTACGTCGCCACCAGCGAAGACCCCTTCACGGGAGGTCATGCCGTAGCAATCCTCTTCTTCAGAGGTGATGATGTAACCGCGGTCATCGACCTTAATATGGTTACCTTGACCGATGAGGTTGGACATTGGTTTATGGCCAACAGCGATGATAACCTTATCGGCTGGCATGGATTCAATCTTGCCAGTACCGGATACATTGCCTTCTTCATCAATGGATTGGACTTCATATTGGAAGGATTCAACCTTGCCGTCCCCTTCCACACCTACAGGGATGCAAAGCCACTTGAATTGGATGCCTTCTTCCACAGCTTCTTCGTATTCAGAAGGGTTGGCCGGCATTTGCGCTTGTGTCCGACGATAAGCGATAGTAACAGACTTAGCACCGCAGCGAATGGATGTACGGGCCGCATCGATGGCCACGTTCCCAGCGCCGATGATAACGACCCGGTCACCAGGTTGTACTGGCACTTCAAAGTCATCCAATTGACCATTGAGGCGGAGTTGCTCTGTGGTCAAGAGGAACATGGCTTGCAAGACCCCTGGAAGTTCTTCGTTTTTGAGTTTTACCGTTGCTGGTACATGGGTACCTGTACCAATAAATACCGCATCAAAACCGTCTTCGTTAAGAAGGGCATCGATAGTCTTATCAGGGCCGATAAAGGTATTGCAGACGAATTCTACGCCCAAGTTTTTCCAAGCGTTTAATTTCGCGACGGACGATGGTCTTAGACAAGCGGAATTCAGGAATACCGAAGAGGAGGATACCACCTGGTTCAGGTTGACCTTCGAATACAGTTACCTTACAGCCCAACTTTGCCAAGTCACCCGCTACAGAAAGACCTGCAGGGGCCGGAACCAATAACGGCAACTTTACCATTATTTTTGGATAATAGGGCGGGTCTTGCGTTTGATGTGAGTGGATTCGAAATCAGCGGCAAAAACGTTCTAACTTACCAATATTAATAGGTGGCTTTTTTTAGCCTTGTTCATGATGCAATGGCCTTCGCATTGCTTTTTCACGAGCACAAACCCGGCCACAGATGGCAGGCAAGTTAGTCCGTTCAGCCAAGATATCGTTAGCTTGGCCAAAGTTCCCTTGGGCGATAGCCTGGATAAAGCGAGGAATTTCATTGGCAATAGGACAACCAGTCCGGCAGAGAGGTTTAGGGCAATTGAGGCAACGATTCGCCTCCGCCATAGCCTCTTCCATGGTATAATCCTGATCAAATTGTAATTCCTTTAATTCTGTTTGTTCACTCATGGCACATGCCTCCTAAACAAGACCCAAAACGATCTTTATATCAGTGCCCTTCCAAGGATGCCTTCCTGTGAAAGTTACACATAATACGCTACCTAATATTTTTAATTGGCGGACCTTATGACCGTCAAGAAAAAGGGAGAGAAAGTTCCACCTAACACGACAAAAACAAAGCCTAGCTTACTCGATGATACACTGGCACATACGCATCGTAGTCAGGGCCGCTTGGTGGGATTCCACCGTCACACCTGCGCAACAGTCAGCTTTTACATGAAGTGGTACCTCCCCAAGACCTGCCTTCAAAATAAGGGCATTGGAAACGACGCAGATATCGGTACACAAACCAACTAGGGTAATGGACTCAATCGCGTTCGTATTATGTAAAGGCCTCCAAACGGTGGAGGAGTTCTAATGATCCAAAGTTGGGCTTATCAATAAAAAAATAGGGGTTGGCATGCCAGGTCGACCCTCTGCAGCCTCTACTAGGCCCTCTACAATTTGCCAACCAGGGGTCCCCATTTGGCAGTGGACTACAGGTAGGTGTTGACCCTCTTGACTGGCCAAATAAGACTGATCATGACTATCGCGAGTAAATATAATCGTGCCCTCAAAGGATGCAATCACATCCCTCACCTTAGGTACGATAGCTTGAGCCTCAGGCGTTCCCAAGGATCCATCTACAAAATCATGTTGCATATCAATGACGACTAAAAACCTTCATAGGATAGCCTCCTATTTACCATATATCACATACAAATCGCTAAACTCATCATATCATAAGAATCCCATTATACTAGTACTTCTTATGATATGATAGGTATGTATAGATTGTATGGTATTTTTATAAACTTAATTCCTATTTCTGCAGAGGCCTCCTATGAAAGCTCTTATTCGTACCTATGGGCCACCTCTTTTCCACTGTATCAATGATTTTCGGACAAGGCTCACTAGCTGCCCTAATCCCCTTCTTTATTAGCAATTTCAACCTAACCTATGCCCAAGCGGCGACCATCATTTTCTGTAATACAATCGTCGCCTCCATTGCCCAACCCGCCCTCGGTTATATAGCTGACAGGTGGCGGGTTCCTTGGTTTATCCCTTGGGCTTCACTATTACCTTAGTCTCCCTTTCTGCTATTTCCTTGGCCACATCCCTACCCTATGATCTTAATCTTGGCCCTCTTAAGCGGCATAGGGGCGGCTCTCTTCCATCCGGAAGCAGCTCTCCTAGTCCGTCGCCTCCAATCCCATGAAATCGGTAATGCTATGGGGCGCTTTTGCTGTAGGCGGTAGTGCTGGCTTTGCCTTAGGCCCTCTCATTGCGGGTGGTGTCTATATCTGGGGTCCTTACTTCTGTGGGTCTTCGCCCTAGCTGCCCTATTGGGCCTAGGGCCTTTACTTCTATGCCTTTACAGGCTATCAAGCGGGGGGCTAGTACAGACGCAACGCGCCCTGAAAACCGCCTACAGCAAGGCGCTTGCATAGCATTACCGATTTCTGGGTTGGGCGACCGGACTGGGCTGGCCGGATGGAGGCCGCCCTATGCGCTTAAGGGCAGATCATGGGAAGCAGGGCTAATGACCCAAGCAGAAAGAGGACTAAGGCAATGAGTGAGCGGGGCTCAGGAACCCGCCGCACAATCGGCTATTCGAGGGGCAGGGTGGGCTGATGGCGACAGATATGACCTGATGATCTTTCGCCAGGCTGCTGGTGAGTTGAGTAACTAATAGGGGATTAGGGCGGCTGTGACGCAATCGAAAATCGACAGGACGGTGGAAGCGGCTATGGTACGGTAAAAACTTTCATGGGGGCCTCATGAAAATGAGGTGTATAAAACACCGTACACAGTTTGTACCTAATAAGCAGCCGTAAGGTGCTGTCTCGTGGGTTCTTATGATATGGGTGATTTAGCGATTGTGTGTGATGTGTGTGGGAGGCATCTATGAAGGTTTAGTCGTCGTGTGCTGGCATGTTTTGTAGATGAGGCTGAGCAGCACTGGGTGATGTGTTCGCGACCAGTCATGATCGGTCTTGACTGACCGGTCAGAAGGGCCAGCTGCAGATCCACTGGCAAATGTTCAGACCCAACAGTATGAAGGGCCTGAGCTCGGGCCTGGCATGCCAGCTATTTTTGTTGATGAAGCAACGGATCATTGAACTCCTCGCCGTTTGGGCCTGTACGAACGCGATTAATCTGTTGACGACAACCGCCGACTGCGTCATTCAATGCCCGCGGTACGAAGGCGGGTGAGCCACTGCCATGTAAAGCGACTGTTGCTGGTGTGACGTGGCGGCTTGACCCGATGCGTATCGCTGTCCTCGATGGCCAGGCTGGGCTGATGGGTGGTGGAACTTCTCGCTGTGGGCGGTCGCCAGGTCCGCCAGTGAAGCTGTTGAGTGGCGTGTGACACGGGAAGAGGGGCACTGATACTCTGGATGGATTTTGGGTATAACTGGAGGGCATGCCGTGGTGGACAGGCAGTTGAAAGGGATACAGTTTGATCGAGGTTACCGTGTGGAAGGAAGGCGTGGCGGAGGCGGAGACGCATCATTGCCCTGAGCTGCCGGGCTGGTGGCTCTGTGCCAATGGTCTCGGCACCAGCTCGGGCTGTCGCCCAAGGGACTGACTGGCGATATGTGGCTGAACGGTAACGCGCGGCGACCGGGTTTAACAAGTGGCTGTGCGAGCCGACGCGGCGTAATTTCGCTGAAACCGCAGTAATGTTATTGAGATTGGAACACGCCGCGGTCCACTCATCGACGCCGCGTATCGAAATGACGAGCAGGGGTTAGATTATCGGACGACCTGAATCTTCAGCGGTGTTTCAACGAGACGGGCTGCAGGTAACTGTGTTCGAAGGTAACCTGAACAGTGTTATCCTCTCTTCGACGTTCTGAATTCCGGCGACAAATAGATCGTCGCGAATGGCGGGCTGGGCGGCAGGGTAATGCCGTATCGACATCGTTAACGCTGGCGAAGACGGTTTTGATGCGACCATTATTGTGCGGTGCCCGTACCCGCCGGCGACGACCAGCTTTCAGGCGAAGAACTTCCGGGGGTCTTGCGAAGCGTGGCCGCAGGCAACTCCGCCTCAATGGTCGGTGGACGCGACGAGTGCCCGGCTGGCTGGCCGGGTCGGCAGAGGTGATGGCCATGGGCTGCGGCCGCCATCCATTCGCTGCGTTAGATGTTGCCCGCTTGTCGTGACGCAACACTGAAATAACCGGCCATGCGAAGAAGCGTCAGTCGGTAACGCGTCCCTGGCGGGTAATCGGAAGGGACGGCTGGAGACTCGCTGTCAGTCCGTGATGAAAGAGGCGGCTGTCGACCGCTGGCAGATTGAATCATGCCAACCGACAGGTATCATCGCTGTTGACCATGAACGATATTGACCTCGTCGGTCAGGCAACCATCGGTAAGATGGATGACCACGCTGACCGGCTCTGAAGAGGACTGCGGCATGTTCAGGGAATATTTCGCGGTGACGACATATTCGCCGTCCGGCCGTGGGCCCATGCGAGACAAACTTGGTCGGCAATGGATGAAACCACATCGAGACAAAACTGAAACTGGAAGTTTAATAGTAAAGGAACTGTGTTGAACACGATGTAACCTGTTGGGTATTCAACCATGATGTCATGTCGTGTTGCCAATATGGTGAACCCGAGCGTATTTGTTCGCCTGGCTGTCATTTGACCTGTCTGGCCCGTTAGATCTGTTAGAGCCATTGCCTGATGCTGACGGCGGGCAAACATGCCTGTGGTACGTGTTGACCCCAGGACCTGAAAGGACCGAATTAACGGCTGCTGTGAACGCGGTGTGTTTACGGACTGTCTCTGGCCTTGACCGTGGACGTGTCTAATAATCAAGTCTACCTGTCTGATCGTCGCTTGCAGCTGGTCTGTTTATCTTCAACATTCTATTCACTCTGTTTCAGGCGTCTCGCGAAGATGACGGGCGGAGGAACTGCGGGGGCTCGTCGTCTGCGATTATCAATAACCGATTTTCCACGGGCCCTGTGTTTCATTTTAAAGGCCTTTCGGTGGTGGTGTTGCTAAATCTGGGGGACCAGTCCGTTTTTGGATGAACTCTAATGAAGGTTTTATACCAGATTGTTCTGTGACTGCACGAGGGGACGACCGCTGTGCGGTTTTGTGTGAAACCCATGAACTGTTGCAGGCTTTCTCTGCTGCCTGAAGTTCTGGAAGGTATGATTGACGAAATGTAATCGTAAATCGATATGTGAAATGTTCGTGTTCTTTCAGGAAGATGGTTGAATGGATGAAGAAACTATGATGATGGCGCGCTGCTGGCCGTCGCGGTAACTGCTGCCGTATACGAAGTCATGCGCAAACCCATGCCCTGACCTGATAGGAATGGATGTCCGTCGGGCGTCTGTAACACTGGCGCCTCGGTCCGGTTGATCGAGGCCACGGCGGAAAGGGATCGAGGACCAGGCTCAGTCTTGACAGGTGGACGGTCGTGAGACTGGGGGTCAGCCAGCGCGGTCTCAAATTGCTCGCTCAGGCGACCAGGTGGTCAGTGGATCCCCGATCGGCCAAATGCGCGATCGATCGAAGCGGGCTGTGTCAGTCTCTTGCGGTCGGCAGATGCACCAGAGGGGTTATCGGTTGAGTCGTTGAGGCTGATCTGGCTATGATGGGGCCAAAAGCGCGCGGCGGTTACAAAGCAGTTGACGGGTGCTCGTTCGAAAGGCTGTAGCACTGGCAGGCCTGAAGCCACGGTTAACACGGCGGTAGTGACAACGCGGTGATATCGATGCTGCGCTTGCTCTTCTGCAAAAGCTCGTGCTGGCTATCTGTTCTCAACGAAGGCAGACTAAAACTTATCAAATGAAGAAATTATCTCGCATTATGAACAGGCAATGGATGGGCAGATCAGGCTGTAGATGATGGAGACCTCTGACCCAGCTGAGCCCCTGCTGGCCGGCGATGTCGGACTGATTTAATGCAGTGCGGATCTGTGGAGATTTGGCGTTCTGGGCATTTTGGGGGCTATGGGCGATGTGCTGTGAGGTCGGGTTTACTAAAGATAACTGGGGTGCCAGTGGATCGTTGGCCTGAACCGTGGATATGGGAAATCACAGGGCAGATGACGGCTGTATCGAACGCGATGAGCCGGCGAACTGCCCCATGCCTGATTCAACGGCTATGAAGACTGACGGCGCGACAAAAACGCTGGTCTATCTGTGAACCATGACCGGAGACTCCGGAACGAACCCATCTGTATGCCACGAAGTTGGTCTCTACGAGGAACTTGGCTCTGGCTCGTGAGAATATGGTCTGTGCAGTGTCACGGCATGCTGGGGAAATTCGGCCCCTGGCGCTGGCACTGCTGGCTCGCGATGGTGGACAATTCAATGAACAACTGATGTATCGGTGTTATCGAAACGAAAGTTGAGCGGCCGCCGCGGTCTCTGGCTGTCTTCAGATGAGCCGACGATGGCGGATCTGGGCGGGCCAATGAGTCTTCTGCGGGGCTGGTCGGGCGGGTATTGTGAACTGGTATCACTGTGCGGGCTGACTCCGGATGCGGTGGGTTGCTATGAAGACGAGGGGCCATCTTCAGCTGCTAATCTGGTGTTGGGAGGCAAGACCGGTGCTGAGCTGTGCGAGGACCTTGACGCGGGTGCGAAGTGCTGGACTCGGGTGGCCGACTGCGGTTCCCTCCCGTGGTCAGCACAGCTACGCGTGATGCGCTCTATGCCTGGTTAACGGGGACACCGTGAAGGGTCGCTCTGATACCAGAGGACTCTGCTATGACGAGCCCTCCCGTCAGGCCAGGCTCATTGGAGATCGAAATGTCTTCAGACCTATCGTGTGGATGGTTGAGATTCCGGGTGAATCTGAAGGCAACTGTCGGTCATCAAGGCCAGACCGTGGTCGAAGTTCGACGTTCGTGGCCGTGAATACACGTTTGCTGATGTTCATCGAAGCGCTGGGCAAACGGGCTGGCAGAACCACCGCCTGAATGCGTGACCTCGGCTGCGCGAGGGCCCCTGATCCGCGGTGGTGTGGACGGGCACCGCCCGGTTTGGGCGCGGGCCAATGTTGGCTGTGGCTCAAAGTTCTCACTCTGTGGGCCTTGCAGACTGTGAAACCTCCACCTTCTTCGGTGGTGCTGTAACGATCGGGACGGGCCCTCGGGGCCGCATCCGGGGCGGTGGTGGGCCTGGCCTCGAAAGCGGGAGCTCGCGGCGGGCTGCAATCTTTACGGGGCTGGCCCGGCGCTTTGTGCGGCGGCGGGTCTCATCCGTAAGCCGTCTGTATCTCTTTGGATGAACCGACACTGGTGTCGATCATGACTCGATCGGGCTACAACGGCGGATACCCGCTTGGAAAGACTATCGTCGTTACCGCCGCTTCGGAGAGCAGTATTGCGATCGCTGTCATCGGGACGGGGCAGCTGGTCTGGGGAGTTCATCACGGGACTCGGCAAATGAGGGGCCTCGGGCAGATATGGTGGTCTTTGTTCGCATTGTTGAAGGTCGAAGGCAATTATGGTCCGTCGTTGAACTGGGTGCAGGGTGACCGGTGGTGGGGATAACTCTGCCGCCTCCTCATGGTATCCTCTGTTGCAGTCGCTTATCATGGGCTTTACGGCATCTGAATGTTAAACGTGTGCTTACCAGCAACGGTTTGGAGGATGATTCCCCGACGGCGGGTACGGAAGGGTCGGCGATGCAATCACCCTGTCTGTGACAGCCGGCTACAGGCCGTATGTGGATGCTATTGGTGGTGCCTCTGTTTCCTCTGGCCTGATTGGAAATCGGCAGCAATCTCGGCGATGAGGGTCACGCCGGCCAAGTGGTGGAGGCGTCGGCGGCGATCTGGGTGAGGCGGAAAGCGGCGGCACTGTTGCCGCTGATGACCAGGCGCTGGGCACAATGTAAGCGAACAACCGCGCTGTCGCCCGGCACCTCCGCCTGGTTCTTTGTGCCAGGCATTCATGCTGGTACCGTACGAATGTTTCGACGGCTGCGTCATGTCGGAGGCGGGGCATTGGTCGCTGTCACCCCGTCGAGGCTGAGGAAGACCGACCGCTGAATGCTTTCGCCCAGCGCAATAACGTGACCGTGAGATAGTCTGTGGCGGGACGGCCAGGCTCTGTGATCAGCTGCCGGGGTCCTGGTTTCTTTGGGACCTCTGTGCTGCCTGCCAGTGACCCTCTGTATCGACTGGTCATTTCGCCGTCTCCGTCGATTCGCTCGGCTGACTCGAATCCATTGTGATTTCCTGCCATCCCGATATCTTCTCATTTGCCG
>BNJV01001028.1_pt1 | contig 100287 bp, 107 predicted proteins | sample 8540591 | NCBI WGS metagenome assembly BNJV01 (sample SAMD00202457, study PRJDB9452) | human saliva metagenome | host: Homo sapiens
GGTGCTAATTTATTAAGTGCTTGTTCTGTATCATGATTAATCTTTTTCTAAAGATTCTCTCTCAGCAATTTCAATGATACCTTCACTGATAGCAGAATGAGTAGTTGATTTAGAATTACCTTTTACAGGAATCCCCATTTTAGGGCTACCGGTAATACCTATTGGATTATTTTTAGAGCGTTTAGTCGTAGATAAACTATATCCAGATGTCTTAGCTGAATAGGATGCTTCATTTTGAATATCATTCATTTTTAAAGAATTAGAGGATAATTTATTCCTTGATTTATCAAGACTACCTTTAATTATACCACCTGTAAGTGTAGTTGAATTATCTACCTGTACATTATATCCACCATCACCTGCGTATATACCAGCCTGGTTTGTAACACTTGCATAGTGACTGTCTGTAGTTCCTCTCGAATTATCAAATCCAACTCTCGCAGGGCCACTCATTCCATAAGATACAGATATACCTTTATTTTTACTTATTTTATGGTAGTCATTTGTATCTTGTAAACTTTCAATTTTCAAATCATGTCCAACTTTTGTAGTTACACTTTCACCGATAACCTTAGAACCAATAATTTCTGTATTATTTCCAGAAACAGTATTTACTTGTTTACCAAGAATAACGGTTCCTGTATGTGTCTTAGTTGTCTCTAATGCATTTTCTTTACCTTTATACACATTAGCATCTAAACCAATAACACCACTTCCATGTGGACTTACAGTTGCACCTATTGACCAACCAGAAGATGTATAATCATCGTGTTGAACTATTGTATTGGTCCCAGCATCCATTCGAAGATTATTAGATGCATTTACATTAACGACCGGAGCCTCAACTGTACTTCCTGTAATATGTATATTACCTTTAGACATATCATTACTGTTAGCCAAAATATCTACTTTTGTTTTACTAGCTAAAGAACTACCAATATATTGTTCTTCATTTAACTCATTTCGTTGTTTAAATTTACTAGAGCCTATAGATACGTTGATATTTAGAAGACTATCTTTTCGAGCTCGTTCGTGTTTATATTTTTGTTCTTTATCTATTGCATTTTGTACATCTGGATGTACCGCATTTTCAATTTCTGGATGTTCTATTTGATAACTCTTATTTAATTCATTAGCTTTACTTAAAACCTCTCTTTCTTTATCTAATAAATTAACAGGTTTAATCTTACTATAAGCCTTGGCATCATTATAAGCATGTTTTATGCTATTGGCTGCTTCACCATATTCAAATGCAGATAGCACACTAGTTTTTCTACTGTTAGCGCGTTTGCTAAGTTGTTGAGCTGTGTTCAAAGCAGATACTACTTGCCCACCAACACTAACCGTTAATCCAGATCGTTTTTCTTCATGCGTTTGTACTACATGTGATGAGTTATGTTTACCATCAATGTCAACATCCGTAGCAGTTAAGGATACTGGACTATTGCTAAAATAGTTAGTCGTTGTGCTATGTATAGTATCTCCAGCAGTAACATTAATCACCCCATTAGTAGAGGCAATATTACTCGCTTCTTGTGTAGTATAACGACCATCATATGTGTCAGTGATTTTTTTACTACCAATAGTAAATCCTAAGCCAGCTCCCATAAGACCTTTTTTCTTACTATGTTGATATGTATCATTGCGACTGCTATCTTCTGCAGAATTTGTGCGTACCTTATTTCCAGCAGTAATAACTACATCACCTGTGCCTAGCACATTAGAACCAGTGATATTTACATCATGGTTAGCTCCTACTTGAATTGTATTGCCACCAATAGTGGATGCTACCACACCCGTATGCTCATAATCTTTACGAATCGTATTAACTGTACGAGATAATAGCCCTTTTTCCTTGTACTGTAGTCCATATTGATCACGGCTATAGGTATTCCCATTTTCAATATTCACATCATTACCAGCAGCTATAGTTGTTACGCCATGCTCACTATTTATTACACCTTGACGGATATTGACATCATTCTTAGCGGCTACTGTTACATTGCCATCACCTAATATTTGTGTACCAATTTCAGTACCTCTATCTGTGCGAAGATAATTTGCAGAATTTAATGTCATATCTTTCTTGGCACTTAATTTTTTAGTATCCACATTAACGGTATTCGCACTAGTAATGGAAATTGTACCTTCTTCTCCACCTGTAATAACAGCACCAGTTAGATGTACGTCCTTATTACTATGAATGTCTATGATTCCTTTAGAATTTGATACGCCAATACGCCCTTGTTGCACAAGTACATCTTGATTAGCCAGTTTACGTGTTGTTGCCTCAGCAGTTACATCGTTATTAGCACGTAATGTAACACTATGATTACCATGAATAGCACCAGTATTTCGAATAGAATCCGTAGCACCAATAGCTACAGTATTCGCATTAAATCGACCCGTATTATCCACCGTATTTGCCCGTACCACAATGGAATCTGCCATCATATTACCACTATTCTTAAATGTACTATCCGTATTAGCTATAATAGATCTACCACTTACAACAGCACCCATAGCATCAATTTGATTAGCCGATTGTTTCGCTAAATACACCTTTGGATACAATACCTGTTGTGCTTGTCCATTCACAACAATAGTTTTTGTTTCAAGCCATACCATATCTGTTGTAATGGATTTCATTTGTTCTTCTGATAAAGTAATACCAGGTGTTAACTTATATTTTTTACCATAGGCAATACCCGCTTCGAGTAACGCTTTATATTCACTTTCGTTATCTGTATAGCCTTCTAAATATGGTTTACCAGTAGCAGATAGAATTTGTGAATTAATTAGACCTTGTTCATAAAAACCATCACCTAGGCGCTTCATTCTTCGGTCTGGGTCATTAGCCAACGCATTTAGCATATATTCAGACGATACAATTTTCTTACGATTTGTAAAAGCACTATCTGTTTCAATTAATGCATTCGCTGTGATATCTGGATGAATGTTATAAATCGCCTGTGTCGGTAATTTTAATCCTTCAATCGTTACGTTCCCAATACTTGACTTTCCTTGAGTTCCTGTGCCAAACGGATCAAGGCTATCATTTACTTTACGCTTATTAGCCTCAGCAATGGTATCCTCAGCATGTTCCTGTATTGTACCAATTGGTTGTATACTCTGCTCTTCTATGGAAGGTGTCATAAATACTTCTGGATCCCAATATCGACGCCATTTATGTCCAAATCCGTGTCCTTTATGAACTCGTTTCGATTCACTAACTTGTGTTGTTCCTGTTTTGAACACCTTATCACTGGTTGTATCACTGACAGTCTCATGTGCCCCATTAAATATAACTTGTCCGCCAGATGCAATTTTGCTATTTATATTAGAGGAAGCACCATTAATGACTATATCGCCACCAGCAGAAATAATCCCAGGTTGATTGTTCGTAACCTCTGTATGGGTATGCTCCTCTTCACTTCGAATTAATGTAAAGTTTTTTACAGGTGGAACGCCCTTATCTACCATTTTAATCGTACCATCAGCTTGTTTCACTGGTACTTTATGAGCCACACCATAGCCACCTTTTCCTGTATAGCCAGGAAATTCAGAGATATCAAAAATTTGATTTTCTTCTGGATGATTTTTATCATCAACTTTAAGTTTATCCCCATGCTTAGTCATACCATCTGAAACACGCTTCATGCCAAAGCTTGCATTATCATTAACAAGATTAGACGTTGTTAGAGTCATCTCACCACCTGATTGAATGGTAGCGCCCTTATTTTCAATGACATGAGAACCTGTTAGATTCATCGTATTTCCACTATACAATAAAGCATTCCCATTATTATGGATTTCATTAGCTTGTATATCCATATGGTCACGACTCGCAATTGTACCAGACTTATGACTATCTAATTCCTTTTGTACTTTAGTCATTGCTTCTTGCGCCTTATCATAAGTCTTAGTTAGCTCTTGAATACGATTACGATGTGCTTGCAACTCTTCTTTAGTCTTATAAGCTGTTATATCTGCATTCCACTCTTTATCAAGTTCCTCTTTAGCTTGTGTCAAAATATCTGCAGCACTTTTATATCTTGCTTCAATAGTTGCATCCGTATGATTAGATACAGTATCCGCTTTAATAGACACAGTATTGCCATAGATACGGCCATTTTCAGCATTATCTACCGATGTTGCGTGAATATCTGTAGTACCATTTGAGTTTACCAAACCATGATTAGCCATAGACGATTGACTTTCAATAGATAAGCCGTTGTCACCTTGCACAACACCATCTTGTCCCACTGAAATGGCATGACCTGAAATAGACGTCTGACCATTACTTGTTATTCCGCCATCCACTTGAATCATACCATCCGCACTAATATTAGTCGCATGAACAGAACTTAATGTACCTTTAATATTAACACCAAGCCCATCATTGGTTCCTTTCATGGTAATAGAGTTAGCATACATACCACCAATAGCAGATACATCTAGACCAATTTGATTAGAGGAACCCAATGCCTTAGATTCTAAAGACTTGGCATCTATTATATTTTTACCTGTACGAGTCTCTACTGCATTAGCCCATACACCTGCGTTTACCTGTGCAGCTTCGGTTAAAATTTGTAAGGAGTTAGATTCTTTTGCATTAAGGCCCTTTCCATTAATAGCAATAGAACCTTGTTCTACCCGATAGGTATTAAGATTTCCATTAGGGTCATATTCAGGCTTACCAGTCGTTAATACAGCACGGTCAGTATTTATAAAACCGCCGCCATCTACAGTAATCCCATTAGGATTAGCTACAACAACTGATGCTTTACGTCCAGCCACCTCAATAAAGCCATTCATGTTAGTAGGATTATGAGATGTGACCTCATTTACAATAACCGAGGCAGATCCACGCATCATATTAGTATTACCTGGCACATACCCAGCTAAGCTCGTATTCGCCATTTGATATGAATTATTTAAAATCACACCATGTTGTGGCACATTAAAATTTGTATAATCATTGCGAGATACACCACCTGCCGTAGGTCCAGCAATATTGACTAATGTAATACCGTTTGCCGCTTGTCCTACTTGTGCTTGTCGATGTTGAGGCGCATTACGATCTACCTCTATAGGATTTTCTGCATAAACCAAAGGAACTACTAAAGGATCCATAACCATGAGGCCCATTGTAAGCCAAACAGCAATTTTATATTGTAATCGTTTGTTTCATAAATTCTCTCCCAAACTATATATATGAGATATGACAGCAGTTTACTAAAATCTAAATCCCGCTTGGAATCCTGCTGTTATATGATTTGTTTTATAACCTTCCGGTTTATATAACGGCATACCAACAAAGGCATCATAAAATAATCCAGACTTAAATTGGCCTCTCATACCAATGGCTGTACCGACAATAAACCGACCTGTTAATACATCGGTACTCGGTCCATATACGGTACCAAAATCTATATTGGCATATATACTTGATTTCCATTTTGGTATATAACTAGCTACTTCATTTCGCATATACCAACCGCTCTCAGCCATCAACGTATGCTCGCCATCAAATCCTTGTACTGTATATCGATTACCGAGACTAATCATATCTCGTGAATATAATTGCTTACCACCTAATGTCCATTGTCCATGAAATGACGTTGTAATACTTGCCGGGCGATGTCCCCATGTACGTGGCATTTGATAATCTACATCCAATAAAAGTTGTGTATAACGAGTTGTTGGTGCACCATAGCCATAATCAGGTTGTGATCCAAACCAACCAACACCTTTTTTTATTGCGACACGAGAAAATATAGTATTTTGTTTACGATACCGTCGTTCTGAAAGGCCAAATTCCAATGATGCTGTATTCGCTCTCTGTACTTCGATTTCTACATCATTAATATAATTCTTGGAATTACGTTTAGCTATCGTTATATCCCAACTCCGTTTTGTTGTTCGACTACGATGAAATACATGATTCCATGTGCCTTTAAAGGTCTTAGCTCGACTAGAACTAATAAATGGATTTGCCATAGTATGTACCGTTTGATGGTATTTCATATTACTATATGAAACAGAAAACGTATCTTTACCTCGTGGAATCGAGTAAGAAATGCTATGGTTTTTAGTACCCTTGACTTCGCCATCTCGAGCTCCATCCTGGTTTAAACTCACTTGAAAGGTATCATTAGCATTGAATAATCGATCAATACCTATAGAAGTCGTCCACTGCAGTTTTCCAGTATCTTTTAATCCAGAATCATCAATAGACACCATGCCATGAATCGGAGGCTTTTTAGACGTTTGCAATATAATAGTAGAATATAACGGTTTTGACCCAGCTTCTAACTCAACAGCTACTGATTGGGATCCAATTCGTCGCATCTGTTCTAAGCCTTGCTCAATATCTCGAATATTTAATATATCCCCTTCTCGTAATGGAAATGCATTATGCCAAGGTAAATGTGGTAAATCTGGCCGATACATAATAGCTTCAATTCGTCCAATTTGTAAATTAAACTGCAATTGTCCCGTAGCAAGGGATTGTTGTGGAATTCCCAACTTTAGAGGTAACAAAACCATGCGATAGTAATGAATTATTTAATTGAGTCGATAACCCATTAATATCCTCAATAGATAACTTACGGTTAATATAAGGTTTTATTTCTTTTCTCAGAAACGAAAATGTCTGAGGAACATCAAGTAATATATCCTGACCTTTAGCTTGATAGTATAAAGGTCCCTTAATCAATCTCGTACTATATGGTGCTGAATTATCTATCGAAGTATTCGAGTGTCCGCCTTCTTCAGCTAACCGTATCTGCGTAATATAAAAAGACGGTGAAACACTCATAGGTCCTGATGCAGGTCTTGGTGTCTTACCGTCTGTATTAGATGATATATGTTGCCATTGTATCCGTTCTTCTCCTAATCGTGCCTCTCTCGCTTCTTGACTAGCTCTTGCTCTATCTAGTTGTTCTTGTATGTCTATAGGATTAGCACCATGTCCCTGTAAAGGTATCACACATGCTAGCCCTAGATACAAAAGTACCGCTCGCTTAATCATATATTTCCTCTCTAAATAAATATAAACTCATATTTTATATTTTATTATGTTTTTTTTTTTCGAAAGTCAATAGAAGATTTAGCCAAAAAAGGTGTACTACCTCTAAGCAGTACACCTTTCAGTATAATATTTATATAATTACGCTTTCACCACAACAGATACGCCATCAGGAATAACTGTAATACTTGCATCTTTTCCTTTTAATTCCAAAGCTTTATTCAATGCTTCATCAAAGGTGCTAGCATGTTGCAAATGCATATCTGTAAGCATCTTAGGATCGCATTGATCTGTTACAACAATAACGGTAAATTGATCTAGAATACGAGCCAAGATTTGCATTTCCCATTGGTCTGGAATGGTTTCATTACGAGGCACCTTAGCAATGCGGTCTAGTAATTCACGAGGTGTTTTAGCATTTTTAAGATTTTCATAAAGAGATTCCCCACCATGACCATCATTACATGCGGCAATCATAATGATAACGCCATCTTTTTTACAAGATGCTTCGGCAGCGGTCATACCTTTTACAGCTTGATATACGTTTTGGTCTAATGGATACCCACCATTTGTAGTGATAACGATATCTGCTGGTACAGCTTTCACACTGGCTAGTTCAGACACAAAAGCACAGCCTGTTTCATGAGCTTGTTCCATATCACCAGCAAAAGCATTGATAATATGTTTTTCCGCATCGATGACAACATTTAAAATAAATGCTAATTTCGCAGTACGTCCAGCGTATACCATGTCCTTATGAATTGGATTGTTCTCGATAATACCTGTACGAGCATATGGGCTATTGATAAATTCAGCACAGTGATTTGCCATTACAGTCACTTCGGAAGCAATGCCTGGCAATACGCTTTTTCTACCGCCTGAGAAACCAGCAAAGAAATGTGGTTCAATGAAACCTTCAGAAATTAATAACTCCGTTTCTACAGCTAGTTTATTGATGATGCAGTCCCCACCGGATGGCAATACGCCTATTTTAGTCATTTGACTAGCATCACCAGAGATATGGTTTACAATCTTTTCATTGGCTACGATTTCAGGACCAAATTTATCTACCATTTCTTCATGCGTAGTAGGTCGATGGAAACCAGTTGCTAGTAAAATAGTAATATCAATGGATGGATTAGCTTCACGAATACGGCGAAGTAGAATTGGCATCGTAATTTTACTAGGCACTGGACGCGTATGGTCACTTGTGATGATGACCATGTTGGATTTACCCTTAACCAATTCTTCCAAGCGTTGGCTACCGATAGGATTATCTAGTGCATGTTCTACCAATGCCTCTTGTGAAAGCTCAGCCTTATAGGAATGGGCTTTAGATTCTAATACACCTGCGATATTTTGATCAGGAATATTGATATCTACAAATCCTTTTGCATAGGGTACATTAAATGTTTTCATGGGAATCACTCCTTAACTTAACACTAACAAACTATAAATAACCCGCTACGACAAATCAATCCTCCTTCTTACCCAATTGTCGTTTAAGGTCTAATAAACTCATATCATTTTGCTTAGCAATAGTAGCCAGTGAATCATATTCATATTTATGTCTCTTTACACCAAATCCACTGCTTGTTTTGAAAACAATTCTATTGCCTTCCCAATCTATGTCTCCTGTAGACCGGTTCAAAATATATCGATTACAGCGATGGTATCGAATACCAAGGCTCGTAGTATGCTTGAATATTAAATCACGCAGATTATCGATATCGTCTACTTTACAAAGAACAGTTAACATCGTACTAGGTCGTTGTTTTTTCATCATAATCGATGTGGTAAACACGTCTAGTGCTGGTGAAAGTAATAACTGTTCTACTGCATAGCCGATTTCTTCTGGCGTCATATCATCGAGATTACAAGACATTTCAATAATTGTGTCTTCTAAATCATTGTTCATTTCTACAAAGGCGCGAATGCAATTCGGTCTTTCAAATTGTTTAGTACCAAATCCATAAGATACCTTTGTTGGTGTCATAACTGGCATATGGCTAAAAGCTGTGCCAAAATACTTGGCTAACGCTGCGCCTGTAGGTGTACATAACTTCCCCTTTAATTTGATAATCTGCATACATTGGAATACCAGATAACAACTCCATCGTTGCTGGTGCTGGCACAGGCAGTTCTTCATGAGCACAGTGAACCGTGCCAGTTCCTACATGTATAGGAGAGATGATAATCTCATCAAACTTCAATGCCTCTAAGAGTACACAAACGGCCACAATATCTGCAATAGCATCGAGCATGCCTAGCTCATGAAAATGAATTTGCGTTACCGTCGATTTATGAACCTTGGCCTCCGCTTGAGCTACCAGATTATATACGTTTCTAGCATTCTGTTTACACGTATCGGAAATAGATAAACTATTAATTATATCCGTTACACCTTGTAAGCCTCGGCCATGCACAGGGTGTTCGCTATGTATATGGTAATTTGAATGTTCTTCATGCGTATCTGACTCACCATGTTCCTGATGAGCATCGTGATGGTGATGATTAGTATTATGTTGGTCATGGGGACTACCTTTATGATGTTCAGACTCTTCTATACCATCAATGGTCACCGCTACCCGATAGCCTTGTAAGCCCTTATCTTCTTTCGGTATAAGTGTATAGGTAACATCTGGGATTCCTATTTGATTAAGCCGTTCTATCCATATTTCAGGGTTATCTACTAAACCGAGTAATGTCGCGGTCAGCATGTCTCCTGCAATGCCCATTTGACAATCTAAAAATAATCGTTTCATTTACTTTCACCTATATGATTAATCATATTCGCTGTATAAGCAGCACCAAATCCATTGTCTATGTTGACAACCGTAACACCGCTAGCACAGGAATTGAGCATCGATAATAACGCCGTAACACCACCAAATGCCGTTCCATAACCAACACTAGTTGGTACGGCGATAACAGGTACATCCACAAGGCCCCCAACAACACTTGCTAAAGCCCCTTCCATGCCGGCAATGACAACGATAACCTTAGCAGACATAATAGTATCTAAATGTTGTAACAAACGATGAATACCCGCCACACCTACGTCATAAATTCGATTGACCGTATTACCATAAAATTCAGCTGTAATTGCACATTCTTCAGCCACTTTATAATCACTTGTACCGCCGGTAACAATAGCTATACTTGACTCTCGTTTTTCTTCGTAGGCATATCACCAACGTAGCCGATATGAGCATCCTTGATATATGTCAAGGAATGGTGTTCTTGAACCTCTGCAGCCACATCAGGTGCTAATCGTGTAATCAATATATGACCTTGCCCATTAGACTGCATGGAGGAGATAATACCCACGATTTGTTCACTAGTTTTACCAGCACCATAAATAACCTCTGGTACACCTTGTCGTAATTGACGATGTAAATCTACGTTTGCATACCCTAAATCCTCTATCGGTTTCATCTTTAGCTTTAATAAGGCTGCATCCACATCTACCTGACCATTTTTTACTTGCTCTAGAAGAGATCTAATATCATCGCTCATGAACGCACCTCTAAATCTAATACAACATCATCAAACATAGATTTAAAAAATATGAGAATCTCAATCCTATTCTTAATAACAATAGCTATTTGATTCTCTGGGACTTGAATTTTAGCAGTATTTCCTATCAGACGAACTCTAAAATCTGATAAACCTAACGAAAATAAATACCCTTCCGCTTTTTCGATATGTTCTAAATCATGACCTGTTATGTGCTGTCCCGCTTGAAATCTCGTAGCTAAACAGGCATAGGATGGTTTATCCCAGGTAAATAAATTAGCCTGTTTGGCCAACTGGCGAATCATAGATTTTGTTAAACCACAGTCTCTTAGTGGCGATTTAACAGATAGCTCAGCTATTGCTTTCATACCAGGGCGATCATCTACCTCATCACTGGCATTGGTTCCATCGCATAATATGGAAAATCCATCGCGTTTAGCCTGTTCACTTATCGTTGTGAATACATGATGTTTACAGTAATAGCATCGATCACTTGGGTTGCTCGTTACATCATCATGTTCGAGTACATCAATATCTATGATTTCTAAGGGAATACCGATATATTCTGCAATTTTCTTGGCATCATCTAATTCAAACTGTGGCACAAACTGAGACTTAACAGTATATGCTTTGCATGGAATGCCAGATTGTTTGACAGCATACGCTAAATAGGATGAATCTACACCACCAGATAGAGCCACACCTACATTACCTAATGTCTTTATATACTCGATTAATTCCATTCCATACAATCCTTTAATAAATTTCTATAATCTATAGTTTTCAAAATAAAAATAAAATAGAGCCATCACTATAGGCTCTAATATCACTCTACCATATATAGAACAACCATTAATGTATTTAGTATAAAACTTTTTGTTTACATTTTCTAACTCATAAATGAGATATATGTTCAGGTAATACATTATATTTTTTCTATATAAGAAAACCACTTATCTTAAATAGGTTTATCTAACCTATTCGAGATAAGTGGTTTAAAATTTATAAAAATTTTTGATAAGGAGTCTTATGAATCGATACCTAACAATTTATTAGTATATATTATAAGCTCATCAGAAATTTTACACTTTGTAGTTGTTTACCTATTTCCTGTTCACAATAAGAAAATAGTAATCGTTCTAGTTCCTTCCATACAGTTCCAGGAAGTTCAATAGGTGCTGCATCGCCCCATTGATAGGCCAAAATATTTGGCATTGCGTTGCGTAATGAAAGGGATGGATTCATATGCGTATGTATCCGTAGTTCGTTCCAGAATAAATCAATTCCATCTCCGGTATTAAAAGCCTCATGTTGTGGCATTACCCCCGCTAACGACAACATTTGCCATCCCAATATGATCGTCCCTAATCGTACATTTCGTTGACGTATCGATTTTGAATAATTGACTACAGCATTAAATACATTACGATCAACATCATACGATGCAAATAGTTCTTGTATCAGTTCACTGGCTACGGCTGCATAGGCAATATTATCTAGATTCGTATCTAGAGATTCCACCACATAGGACCCATCAATTTGTGTAACTTTCACAAATTCTCCGTCCTGCACAACTGTGATATACATAGCGCTGAAGGGGCGTAAATATGATGCATTACGCAATGTTTGCAACCGTTTATGCGGAAAAGAAGCTCTAATAATACCTAAGGACGGTGTGATAAAGGTGAAACACCGAATAGAGCTTGTATTTTTTTCGGCTCACCACGATGGCCGGCGTATTAAAAGCGCCACTAATCTTGTTCATGTTCATCATCCGTAACAGTTTCAGACTCAGGTAAAGGTGTTACACGCAAACGTGAAATACGATAACCTTGCATCTTAATTACTTCAAATGTATAACCATAAGCATCAACAGTATCCCCCACAATTGGAGTACGGCCTAATAGACCGAAGATATAGCCACCAATCGTATCGGAATCGGAGTCTTCAATGTGAATATTCATCATTTCAGACACTTCATCGACAAGAACCTTGCCGTCAAACTCAAAGGAGCCATCAGAATAACTCATCGTAGCCGGCAAATGAGGTTCATGTTCGTCTTGAATATCCCCTACCAATTCTTCGATGATATCCTCTAACCCCACAAGGCCTACCATACCGCCGTATTCATCGACAACAACGGCTTGGTAAATACGACGCGTTCGCATGTATTGCAATAAGGTAGATAATTTCATAACCTCAGGAACCGTCAAGATATCTCGTTTGATGTTGCGCAAATCTTTTCTAGCCTGCTTTTGACGTTCCATCAAATCCTTAATATGTACAAGGCCTACAATATGATCCTTATCTTCCACACACAATGGGTATCTCGTATGCGATGTAGAACGAATCACCTTCATGGCTTCATCATAACCATCTTCCACGAAAAATACAATCCACATCTTGGCGAGGCACCATAACCTCTTTTGCCATACGTTCCACAAAGTTGAAAACATTGTCTATCAACTCAGATTCTACCTGATTTAACTGACCTTCTTCATGACTTCTAGAAATCATCATGCGTAGTTCCTCTTCCGTATATACAAGGTCTAGTTCAGTTAAGTATTTTGTTTGGTAAAATTTAAGGATGCAATTGGATATTTTACTAGCTAACCAGACAAAAGGATATACAATACGACCAACGCCAACGACGATGCGACTATGCATATTTACATATTTTGTAGGGAATGATAAACCCAATGCTTTCGGTACAATTTCGCCAAAGATGAGGACGATAAGACTAATGATAATAAGCAAGATCAGGTCTAAAATATGATGAACCCATGTACCATGGATATTAAAAATATCCATAATACCTACCACAAAACTATTAAAGATATATGTGCCAGTACCTGCTAAGGTGAGAATGAAAAAGAGTATTAGAAATTGTGTAGTATTAAGGAAATACTCAGGATTTTGGTATAGCTTTAACAAGAATTGGCGATCCTTTTCATGTAGGATTTCCATATCTTCTACGTGTTCCTTGCGCAACCGTGCAAAAGAGAATTTTGCTACCACCAAAAAGTTAATTAAGAAAATACATACTATGCCGAACCCAATCGGTAACAGGGCATCTATACTGTCCATAACAATCCTTTCTAACTATAATCAATCTAAATAATCTATTTTTTATATCCCAATTCTGAAAGCATACCCGATTTATTACGCCAATCCTTTTTAACCTTAACCCATAAATCAAGATATACTTTTGTAGCCAATAACTTTTGAATATCCATGCGTGCTTCTGCACCAATCTTGCGTAGTAACGCACCTTTGTTACCAATGATGATACCCTTTTGAGAATCTCGTTCACAATAGATGGTAGCACGAATATATGTGGTTCCATCATCACGAGTCTTCATTTCATCTACATCGACAGCGATGGCATGAGGAATTTCATCACGGGTAGACAACAAATCTTTTCGCGAACGATATCAGAAATAATCAATCGTTCTGGTTGGTCCGTAATCATATCTTCTGGGAAGTATTGAGGACCTTCTGGCAAATGCTCACCTAGCACATTAAGAAGTTCAGATAAATTTTCTTTATTCTTTGCCGAAATAGGAATGACACCAGCAAATGGATACGCATCTTGATAGGATACGATAGCTTCTAATACCTGTTCTTTTTGCAGTGTATCAATTTTATTGACTACGAGGAATACCGGTACTTTCACGCGTTTTAATTGTTCAATGATGAAATTATCTCCTGGACCTCGTTTTTCATTACCTGCCACAACAAATAGAACGGCCTCTGTTTCCTTCAAAGATTCAATGGCTGCATCGACCATGAATTCACCTAATTTATGTTTTGGCTTATGTACGCCAGGTGTATCCATGAAAACGATTTGTTTTTCTTCATCGGTGTAAACACAAATAATGCGGTTACGCGTAGTCTGTGCCTTATCGGATACAATGGCAATCTTGTCGCCTATCAAGGCATTAATCATGGTAGACTTGCCTACATTTGGTCGCCCTACAACGGCTACGAAGCCGGATTTAAAATGTTCTGCTTTATTCATTATATGGTTGATCCTCTCGTACATACCCTAAATTAGAAAGCACAAATTCTTCTTCTGTGCGCATTTCTTTTTTATCTTCATCGGTCATATGGTCATAGCCTAAAATATGCAAACAACTATGTGTTGTTAAATAGGCTAATTCCCGTTCAAAACTATGCCCGTACTCGACAGCTTGTTCATGAGCTCGTTCCAAGGAGAGTATCATATCCCCCAATAGGTGATGTTCCTCTTCACTACCTTCGTAATCGTCCCCTTCATTAAGGGCAAAGGACAATACATCTGTTGGTCTATCAATACCGCGATATTCCTTATTTAGTTCATGAATTTCTTATTGTCGCATAGTAGAATGCTTAACTCATCATCTTCAAGTCCATACACGCGGCTCACTTCATCGCAAACCTTTTGTATAACCTCTTCAATCTTAGTATCTCGGGCTATACCATCATCATAACTAATTTGTATATGCATAATTCTTATTCTTCCTTTGAAAGCTTTTGATGGTACGCATCATAGGCTTTAACGATGCGACCTACCAAATCATGACGCACCACATCTTGATCCGTAAAGTAAACCATATGAATACCAGACACGCGTTTTAATACCTTTTCTGCTTCATAGAGACCAGATGTCACACGCGGCGGCAAGTCAATTTGTGTTTTATCGCCATTGACGACCATTTTAGAGTTATTACCTAAACGAGTTAAGAACATCTTCATTTGCTCTGCCGTCGTATTCTGTGCTTCATCCAAGATGACGAAGGCATTTTCTAATGTACGACCGCGCATGTACGCTAATGGTGCCACCTCGATTGTGCCCCGTTCCATAAAGCGTTGTACTTGTTCAATACCAAACATTTCGTGCAACGCATCATAAAGCGGACGCAAATATGGATCTACCTTATCTTGTAGTTCGCCAGGTAAGAACCCTAGTCGTTCACCAGCCTCTACGGCAGGTCGCGTCAAAATAATCTTATCTACATTGCGGTTCTTCAAGTAAAATGCGGCTAACGCAACAGCCAAGAACGTTTTACCCGTACCGGCAGGTCCAATGCCAAAGGTGATAGTATTCTTGCGAATACTGTCTACATATTGCTTTTGACCTTCCGTCTTTGGCGTAATGCTTTTACCGCGCATCGTTACGGACAAAGTATCCTCAAACATGGAGTGAAGGGCATCCCCTTTGCCATTCATCACCATCTTAGCAGCAATGCGAACTTGAGATTCTGTAATCGTACTGCCTTCTTTATAGAGGAATACCAGTTCCTCTAATGTCCGATACAACGCCTCTACATGAAGCTCGTCCCCTTTTATGACAACTGTATCACCACGGGATACAATATCCGCAGGAATGACTTCATTCATCATTTGTAAATATCTATTGTGTTGACCTAGTATAGATTGTGCTAAGTCATAGGTAGGAAAGGTAAATACCCGTTCGCTCATGCTTGTCCCCCATCTATAAATTTACGTACTGCTTTACCATTTAAATAATCACATAAATCGCCTTGATGTGCATCTAGTTCATCCATCATATCGTCGATTAAATCCTGTACACGCCACCAGCCCATAGACCAATTGGTAAATAATGTATTATCCTCTGGGGCACGACCCACTAATCGTTGTAACACGATATCTGGATGGAGATGGCGTAAAAACTGAACAACGCGCTCCGCATACTCCTCGGCGCTAATCAAGGTGATTTGACCTTCTTCATACCATTTGGCCATCAATGTATGTTTCACAATATATAGAGCATGTAACTTTACTTGGTCAACGCCAAGGGATGATAAAATTTTGGCCCCTTCAATGGTATCCTCCATCGTATCCCAAGGCAAATTAACAATCATATGTGTGGTCACATTAAATCCATAACGCTTAATGCGTAAAACCGCATCGATAAATTGCGCTAAATCATGGCCTCGATTAATCTTCTCAAGTGTATGATAGTTAACGGTTTGCAATCCTAATTCAATGTAGATATCCTTATGAAATCGTTGTTGTATGTCCTGTAATACATCTAAATACTCATTAGAAATACAATCAGGTCTCGTAGCGATTGCAATCCCTACGGCTTCATCAATACAACCTTGTTCCATATAGGATTTAAAATCCTCAAGAGGTAAATAGGTATTACTAAAAGTTTTGATAATAAGGTATAAATTTTTTAGCCTTATATTTAGGTCCGATGTGTGCAATATTTTCTTCTAATTGCATGCGCACCGTCATCCATGCAGGTCTATTTTCATAACCAGCACCGATTTCCCCACAGAATGTACATCCTCCAACACCAGCTGATCCATCTCGATTAGGACAGGTTAAAGGTAATGCAACAGGTAATTTATATACCTTTTCACCATATGTTTCTTTATAAAATTTTGATACCATCCGGTACCGTTTCGGTCTCGTTGTATCTGACATAACACTCCTCTATATCATTGTATGTTTTCAGGGCGAATGAATGGGGTCACCTCTTTATTCACATCTATAATCACTGTGAAATCCCCTTCTGGTATATGTTGAATTCCTAAATATGTTGCTGTTTCACGGCTCATGGTCATTTCCACATATTGCTGACGAATTTTACGCCATTCTTTAAACGTATAATTGGGAATAAATGTAGACGCAATCTCTTCATTGCGCCAAAACGCTTCGCCTACTTGTAGCAATTCCTTTGTTTGTTTAGGCAATCCTACTGCGTCGCTGCGCACCTTACCGCGATAGCTTACCAATGTATCGTATTGCAATAACTCTGCAGCTATCGTATCACCTTTTGCAAGGAAGAAACGATATAAGAATTCAATTTGGTCTATATCCTTAAGATTAACCTTATGATTACCTTCCTTAAGCCATGCACGTGTCATATCACAAAAATAGGTAAATGCATCCGTTTCACCGTGAATCAATTGTTGTCCGATATAGCCAAATGTTGTTCTAAATCGCTCACTATTATAAAAACGCTCAAATACATCTTCAAAATATTTCAAGAAACGTACATCGTCATAAGGTAATACATGCGTGCTTAGAACCTCATATGGAGCCAATGGATCTGCTACATACTTATATTCACGCATCCGTCGTACACCAGATCCTTTTAGCAATTTTAAGAATCCAATTTGTAATGCATGAGGTTGTAAGCTAAATAAATCGTTAAAAGATTGTCCAAATCGATTTTAAAATCCTCATGAGGCAATCCTACGATAAGATCCATGTGAACATGCGTACGTCCCGCTTGAATGATAGGGCGTATAGATTTTTGAATGTACGGCCAATCATTATAGCGATTGATAGCATCTAATGTTTTCTTATGCGTACTTTGTACACCTACCTCGATTTGAATGCGTCCAGGCGGCGTTTCACAAAGAATGTTGGTTTCCCACTCCGTCATAAGCTCCGGTTCCATTTCTAAGTGGAAATTCATATCTGTATCGCTGTCTCTCATGAACTCCATAAGTGGTCTATGATGATGAGGTGCACAGTTAAAGGTGCGGTCTACAAATTTTACTTGCTTCACACCATGATCAATAAACCATTGCAATTCTTCTAATGTCCTCTCTTGAGGAAAGAATCGTACAGTATTCTTATTGCCCGACAAACAGTACTGACAGGAAAAAGGGCAACCACGAGAGGATTCATAGTAAATAATCTTATGCTCTAAATCTTCCATATCTTCTTCTGTATAGGGAAATGGTATAGACGATAAATCAGAAACCTCTACAGCCTCTAAAGATCCTAGAATACTACCAGCCCTACGTCCTCTCACGCCGGGAATCACAGGGTCTAATCCATCATTACCAAGCTGTAAGGCTGTTACAAGAGCATGGAATGCTTCCTCGCCCTCACCTTGTACAATATAATCGATATTCGGACATCGTTCTAATAATTCATCGGCTGTGAAAGAAACCTCTGGTCCGCCCAATACGATTTTAATATCGGGCCGTACGGCTTTCACCATGTCCACCACATGCAAGGTCATTTCAATATTCCAAATGTAGCAGGCAAAACCTAGGACATCGATATCATGCTCTGTAATATCGCTAAGAATATGCAAAACAGGCATATTAATAGTATATTCCACTATATCGTATGCCTGTCCATGGGCTTCACCATAAGCCTTGAGATATCTCAAGGCTAGTGAAGAATGTATAAATTTTGAGTTTAATGTTGATAGAACTACGTTCATAGTACCCCTTTAGCATCATCGAATGGACTTGCCACCGTCTTGTCATAATAGATATATTATACCATTAAAACAAGCCTAAGATAAAGGAGATAATAGCCCCTACTAGGATGACCACGCCAACGATGGACAAGATGATGCCACCAAAGAATACGATAGCTGCTAAGATTGCAGCTAATACAATAATCATAATGATACGGCTTAGCCAACTAGAACCGCCAAAATGATATACCTTCACACGAGGGCCATAGTCTTGAAATTGCTCATACCCACTTCGGTCTTCTTCTTTTTGAGTAGGTGTAAATTCAACTTGTACAGTATCCCCTTCTTCATCAATGGTAACGCCATCAAAATCGCGGCGCTCTGTATCGCTTAGGACACGTGTCTTAGTTTCTTGTTCTTTATTTTCATTCATTGTATTTTGGTTATTCATGATATATTCCTTATCACAAAACATATAATCAATTTTATACAATTTATTATACCATAATAGTCATGGAAAACAAAATATCCCCTATGGTAAATATACCATAGAGGACAATTCGTTTATACAATATTATGATGAACTAAGTCAAGATAGTCTTAGTCGTTTAAGAATTTTTGTAATAATTGATTAACCATACCTGGGTTAGCACGGCCTTTGGATTCTTTCATAACTTGACCTACCAAGAAACCGATAGCTTTGCCATTACCGCCCTTAAAGTCAGCCACTGGTTGTGGGTTATTAGCGATAACTTGTTTTACGATTTCTTCAATAGCGCCAGTATCTGTAATTTGAACAAGACCTTCTTCTTTTACGATAGCATCAGCATCCTTACCGGATTCCCACATGGATACGATAACTTTTTTCGCAATTTTACCAGAAATGGTGCCTTTTTCAATAAGAGCAATCATACCAGCCAAGTTTTCAGGGCTTACCTTAGATTCACCAAATGTTAAGCCGCTTTCATTGATCATCTTAGACAAATCACCAAGCATCCAGTTAGCCACAGTCTTAGGATCTGCGCCAGCTTTCACAGCTGCATCTAAATAATCAGCTGTCTTACGAGCCATGGTAAGGATGGTTGCATCTTCATGAGACAAGCCATATTCAGATACAAAGCGCGCAATTTTAGCGTCTTGCAATTCAGGCAAGGAACGACGTACTTCTTCGATTTTTTCGTCCGTAATTACGATTGGTACCAAGTCTGGTTCTGGGAAGTAACGGTAATCATTTTCTTCGTCCTTCTTACGCATGCCAAGAGTGATGCCTTGTGCATCGTCCCACGTACGTGTTTCTTGGTCTACTTTGCCGCCTGCTTCGATAAGCTTAGCTTGACGCAATGCTTCGTATTCAACAACCTTTTGAATAGCTGTTAAGGAGTTAACGTTTTTAGTTTCTGTACGTGTACCAAATTCTTTGGAGCCACGAAGGCGTACGGATACGTTACAGTCACCACGCAAGGAACCTTCTTCCATACGACCGTCAGATACTTCTAAATATTGCAAAATGGAACGCAATTTTTCAACGTATGCTCTCGCTTCTGCACCGGATCGAATATCTGGTTCAGATACGATTTCAAGAAGAGGTACGCCTGTACGGTTATAGTCGACATTAGAAGAGTTGGAATCGGAAATCGTATTACCGCTATGAACCAATTTACCAGCGTCTTCTTCCATGTGAATACGTGTGATACCGATTCGTTTAGTTTCACCATTTACTTCAATATCTAAATGACCATTCAAGCAGATTGGCAAGTCATATTGAGATGTTTGATAGTTTTTAGGCAAATCAGGATAGTAGTAGTTTTTACGGTCAAATTTGTTGAATTTAAGAATTTCACAATTCAACGCTAAACCTACTTTGATGGCAAATTCTACTACTTGTTTATTCAACACAGGCATAGCACCAGGTAAGCCAAGACATACTGGGCATACATGTGTATTTTGATCACCGCCGAATTCAGTGGTACAACCACAGAAGATTTTAGACTTAGTCTTAAGCTCTGTATGAACCTCTAAACCAACGACTGTTTCGTATTTACTACTCATAGAGAAACCTCCCCAGTTGGTGCTACTAATTGACAATCTGGACGTGCTTGTTCGAATGTGAAAGCGGCACGTAACAATGTTTCTTCGCCCATTGCAGGACCCAATAATTGTAAGCCGATTGGCAAGTTATCGCTACTCATGCCCGCTGGAATGCTAATACCAGGAATACCTGCTAAGTTAGCTGGAACTGTACAAATATCTTCTAAGTACATTGCTAATGGGTCATTGATTTTTTCACCAAACTTATACGCTGTGTTAGGGGCTGTTGGAGCCAATAACAAATCAACCTTAGAGAAGGCTGCATCGAATTCATTTTTGATAACGCGACGTACTTTAAGGGCTTTCAAATAGTATGCATCATAATAACCTGCACTCAATACATAGGTACCGAGCAAGATACGACGTTGTACTTCTGGACCAAAGCCTTCTGTACGAGTTTTAGTAGACATTTCTACCAAATTATCTGCAGGCACACGCAAACCATAGCTTACACCATCATAACGAGCCAAGTTGGAACTTGCTTCAGCCAATGCGATGATATAGTATGCAGACAAAGCATATTTTGTGCTAGGTAAAGAAACCTCAACGATTTCAGCACCTAATTTTTTATACGTTTCAATTGCTTCATCGATAGCCTTGCGTACTTCTGCATTAAGACCATCGCCAAAGAATTCTTTCGGTACACCAATTTTCAAATTCTTAACATCGTTTACAAGTGCTTTTGTATAATCTACACGCTCACCAGGAATGGATGTGGAATCTTTAGGGTCATGGCCAGCAATGGCATTTAATACCAATGCAGCATCAGTTACGTCACGCGTAACAGGTCCAATTTGATCCAAAGAGGATGCAAAGGCGATCAAACCGTAACGAGATACATTACCATAAGTTGGTTTCATACCTACCACACCACAGAAGGATGCTGGTTGGCGGATAGAACCACCTGTATCAGAGCCTAATGCCCAGATAGCAGAACCGCTGGATACTGCCGCTGCACTACCACCGGAAGAACCGCCTGGTACGCATTCTAAATTCCATGGATTAGCTGTTTTAGCTAATGCAGAATTTTCTGTAGAACCGCCCATGGCAAATTCGTCCATGTTGAGTTTACCTAAGCTAACCAAGTGATTAGCTTGTAATCGTTCAATAACGGATGCATTATATGGAGGAATGAAATGTTCCAACATTTTAGATGCACATGTAGCAGGTTGATCTTTAATACAAATATTATCCTTAATAGCACCAGGAATACCTGCTAATGGTGAAATAGCTTCACCCTTTGCAATAGCTTCATCAACAGCTTTTGCAGATGCTAATGCTAGTTCGTGGGAATCAGATAAATACGCATGTACCTCTGGTTCCACTTTTGCTTTGTGACTAATCACTGCATTTGTTAATTCGACAGCACTGATTTCTTTGTTCACTAATTTAGTGTGTAATTCATGAATTGTTGCCACAGTGAAACCTCCTATTCTTGTACAACGCGTGGTACCTTAAAGTACCCATCTTCTTCTTCAGGTGCATTAGACAATGCTAAGTCGTGGTCTAAAGAAGGTTTAGTCTCATCTTCTCTAAACACATTATGTAAAGGAACAGCATGAGCCATTACTTCTACATCATCTAATTCTAATTCATTTAGTTCTGCTACATACGTTAAGATATCGGATAATTCCTTCTCAACGCTAGCCATTTTATCTTCTTTTACTTCTAATCGGGACAGTAAAGCGATTTTCTTAATTTCCTCTTGGCTGATTTTCATCGGTCCACATCCTTTCATATCTTATTATTATAAAGCAAATAGGTTTTATTTTCAAAATAAAGGATTATAATTCGCCTAAATCACGTAATAATTCAGTAAATTCTTCTTCATTAATGACGCGAATACCAAGTTCATTCGCTTTCGTCAATTTACTGCCACTATCCTCACCAGCAATGACAAGCGTTGTTTTTTTAGATACGGATCCGGTCACCTTCGCACCATGTTTTTCTAATAGTTTACCAGCTTCGCTGCGACCCATAACCTCAAGTTTACCGGTAAGAACGACGGTTTCTCCTTCCATTTCATTTCCCGCAGTTTCTTGCACATCTACATCCATTTTTAGACCGGCATCAATCAAGCCATTGATAATCTCAATATGTTGAGAGTCTTCTCGATATTCGATAATGCTATCTGCCATGGTAGGGCCAATTTCTTCTACAGCTACTAATTCATCCTTAGTAATGGTTAGGAATCTATCCATAGACTTCACAACATTAGCAATTGTACCAGCTGCTTTAGAACCGATGAGTCGAATACCAAGGCCAAATAAGACCCGATCTAATCCACGAGATTTAGAATCTGCGATAGCTTTCACAAGGTTATCTGCCGATTTTTTGCCCATACGGTCCATAGCCATGATGGATTCCGTAGTCAAATGATATAAATCGACAACATTGGTAATCAATTTTTCATTAATTAAATTTTCTACAATACTTGGACCAAGTCCATCGATATTCATAGCATCGCGAGATGCAAAGTGAATGATTTGTTCCTTTTCAATAGCTGGACAATGTTTGTTGGTGCAGCGAATGGCCGCTTCACCTTCACGGCGTACTGCTGGACTTTCACAAACAGGACAACGATTAGGAATTGTGAAAGGAACCTCACTGCCCGTACGTTTTTCAGGCAATACACGAATCACCTCTGGAATGATTTCAGCCGCCTTGTGAATGAGGACATGGTCACCAATGCGAATGTCTTTTTCTGTGATAAAGTCTTGATTATGTAGTGTAACACGGCTCACATTAGTGCCGGATACAAACACAGGTTCTAGTTCTCCAGTTGGCGTCAATACACCAGTGCGGCCCACATTGATAGTAATATCTTTGACAATTGTTTCCACCTCTTCTGGAGGATATTTGTAAGCCGTAGCCCACTTAGGATCTTTAGCCGTTGAGCCTAACACCTCTTGGTCATCAAAATCATTAACCTTAATCACCATACCATCTGTATCATATGGTAGTTCATGGCGTTTTTCGCCCCAATAATTAATGGCATCAATAACTTCGTCTACGGTATTACATACGCGATAATGAGGATTTACAGAAAAATGAAAATTCTCTAATGTATGTAACAATTCCTCTTGCGTATGAATATTAGCACCACTTTCAGAACCGATGGCATAAGCAAAGAACGCAAGATTACGACTTGCCGTAATAGCAGGGTCTTGTTGACGCAAGGAACCTGCCGCTGCATTGCGAGGATTGACAAAGGTCGGTAACCCTTCTTCATCGCGTTCCTCATTGATACGCTTAAATTCGCTATGTGGCATGTACGCTTCACCGCGAATTTCGATAAATTCTGGCGCATTTTCTAGGTATAAAGGAATGGATTTGATGGTACGCACATTGGCTGTTACATCTTCCCCTACCTTACCATCACCGCGTGTGACGGCACGGACAAAGATACCATTTTCATAGTGCAAATTAACAGCTAAGCCGTCAATTTTCAACTCCACCACATAAGCCTTTGTTTGATGTCCCAATTCCTTCGTTACCCGTTGGTCAAAAGCACGCACTTCATCAGCACTGAATACATTAGACAAGCTCAACATAGGGCGACCATGGACGACCTTTTCAAAGGAGCCTTCCACCTTCATCCCCACCCGTTGTGTTGGGGAAGATGGCACAATATATTCAGGATGAGCTGTTTCTAAATCAACGAGCTCTCGATATTTTTTATCATATTCAAAATCGCTCATGGTTGGCGCGTCTTTTACATAATATAAATACTGCGCATGAGTCAATTCTTTTTGTAATTGTTCTATTCTATCTTTAGGATTCATAATTATCCTCTATATCATACAGTGATTGTTCTAACCTTTTTTTACCGGTGCAAACTTAGCCATAACGACACGAACACCTTGTGTAGGGAATTCGATGGTCAACTTCATGCCCGCCCCTTCACCGGAAACATTGACGACCTTACCATTCCCCCATTTACTGTGAATAGCAGTATCTCCGACCTTCCAATCAGCGATCACTTCATTGCGAATAATCGGTTTTGTTACAGGGCGACTAGCGACCGACATATGTCTTGGCACTGTTGGTTTAATATCATCAGGAATTCTTCGTTTCGCACGTAAACTATCGACGAGTTCCGCCGGAATTTCATCGATGAAACGAGATGGTAAATAGCTACTAGTACGACCAAATACGGTGCGAGTTGTAGCATTAGAAATGTATAATTCCTTCTCAGCACGCGTAATCCCTACATACGCGAGGCGTCGTTCTTCTTCTATTTCCTCTGGATTCATCAAGGTACGACTATGTGGGAATAAGCCCTCTTCTAAGCCACCGAGGAATACGATAGGGAATTCAAGACCCTTTAGCAGCATGTAATGTCATCAAGGTAACCTTAGATTCCTCTTGTTCAAAGGAATCAACATCATTCACTAGAGCTACTTGTTCCAAGAAATCTTCAACAGTACCCGTTGGATTTGTATCTTGGAAATCTTTTGCTACAGATAATAATTCACCGATATTTTCGGCCCGCGCTTGGTCTTGTGGATCCGTACTTTCCTCTAGTTGAGCCAAGTAGCCAGTTCGATCAAGGATAGCTTCTAAAATATCAAGAACGGATTTATCATCCATTTCTGCAACAAGTGTAAAAATTAAAATGCCAAATTCTTCAAGTTTCTCTTTCGTTTTACCCTTAATGGTATCGACCAAATGTAATTGCGTTAAGGTCATAAATAGGGATGTACCATTTTCACGCGCATAATCTTGTAACTTAGATACCGTAGTAGCACCGATACTACGCTTTGGCACATTAATAATACGCAATAAACTTAAATCATCAAACGGATTATATAATACGCGCAAATAGGCGAGCACATCTTTGATTTCTTTCGATCGTAGAATTTAGTGCCACCTACCATTGTGTATGGTAAGGCACGTTTAATCAACGCTTCTTCTAGTACACGGGATTGTGCATTGGTACGATATAAGATTGCCATATCACCATATGGTACACCGTGAATATCATGTTTTTTTACAATTGTATCGCCTATGAAAGCGGCCTCTTCATGTTCCGATTGCGCCGTAAAGTGCTGAATTTTAGCCCCTTCTACCTTATCAGTCCAAAGATTCTTTTCAGGACGACCTTCATTATGGTCGATAACTGCATTGGCTGCATCCAAAATAATTTTAGTAGAACGGTAATTCTGCTCTAATTTAATGGATGTACAATTTGGATAATCCTTTTCGAAATCGAGGATATTTTGAATATCTGCGCCACGCCATGCATAAATACTTTGGTCAGCATCACCTACGACGGCGATATTTTTCCAATGTGACGATAGCAAATACGCCAATAAGTATTGAGCATGGTTCGTATCTTGATATTCGTCGATCATCACATACTTAAACCGTTTGCTGTATTTGTCTAGCACAGCAGCGTTAGATTGTAATAATTTTACCGCTACAAGTAATAGATCATCGAAATCTAAGGCGTTGTTTTTACGCAACTCTCGTTCGTAGTATTCATATACATCAGCTACCTTTTGTTGGTAAAAGTCACGCGCTTGCTTTCTATAATCAGAGGCGAACATCAATTTATTTTTCGCGTCGGAAATAGCACTAATCATGGCACCTACAGGATAATATTTATCATCCAAATTAAGGGCCTTCAATGCTGCTTTTATAACGACTTGAGAGTCAGATGTATCATAAATTGTAAAATTACTGTTGTAACCTAAAAAATTATCTAATTCAAAGCGTAAAAATTTAGCACAAAAGCTGTGGAATGTACTTAGCCAAATTCGGTTAGCTACATCGCCTACAAGGCCTTCTACACGGCTTTTCATCTCCTTAGCCGCTTTATTGGTAAATGTGATGGCTAAGATTTCATAAGGATTTACACCTTGAGCTAGTAAATATGCTATACGTACAGTTAATACCTTTGTTTTCCCTGATCCTGCACCTGCTAAAATCAATAGTGGTCCTTCGGTATGTTGTACGGCTTGTTGTTGCTCCCGATTCAAGCCATCTAACAATGATTGCATGGTATCTCCTTATCTATAACATAAAATGAGTAATTATTAGAGACCATCACATATAATAAAAACGTTGCAAGAGCAACGTTTTTATTACCATGATATGTCGATATCCTTTATTATTTCATAGCTCCTAAAATTGGAGGTACAATTTGTTTCTTACGAGACATTGTATTTGGTAAGAATACAGCATTATCTTTTACATCTTTACCAAATGCGTTAACTACAACGGATTCTACATCGCCGCTATAGATCAATGTTGTACTTTCATCAAGAATATTGGTAACCATAATATAGGATGCAGCATAGCCGTTAGTTGTACGAAGAGCTTCTAGAGCTGCTACTAATTCAGCTTGCTTAGCCAACACATCAGTTGTATCCATAACGGAAATTTGACCGATAGAAATCGTTTGACCTGCTTCGGAGAATTCCTTCATATCTGTACGTACGATTTCATCGTTTGTTAAATCAGAAATATCTGCGCCAGCTTTCAACATATCTAAACCATAGGAATCGATATCTACACCAGCGATAGCAGCTAGTTTATGAGCCATTTCCTTATCTGTTTCTGTACATGTTGGAGAGCGGAACAATACAGTATCAGAAATAATAGCAGACAACATCAAACCGGCAATATTCTTAGGAATTTCTTGATTATTTTCAATATAAAGTTTAGTCAAAATTGTATTTGTACAACCTACTGGTTCCATGCGAATGAATACAGGGCCGTCAGTTTCGAAATCACCAATACGGTGATGATCGATAACACCACACATATTCATAGATTTGTAACCATCGATGATTTGCTTGGATTCATTATGGTCAGTTAAGTATAAATCGCCACCATTAGGAGCGAACTCTTCCCAGTTTGTAACGATTTGTGGGTGTTCGAAACCGAAATGTTCCAATGCGTATTTAGTTTCCTTATTCGCATCACCAGCACATACAGGCGTTGCAGGTGTACCCATTTGTGTTAACAAATTAGCATAAGAAATAGCAGAACAAATAGAATCAGTATCAGGGCTTTTATGACCAGCCACAAATGTTTTTACTTCACTCATGTTTATACCTCTTTTATATAAATATTTCACAATATCGCCCATGCGATAATTAAATCGTTTTAACTAGCATATTATACCATAAAATAGTTAAAAAAACACGCCTATAAGCTATGTTATAAGCGTGTTTTATTTGTGTTATGAAATTTGGAATTAGTGATCCTTTTTACGTTTTGTAAAGAATCCAGGACCAATCTTTTCGACGATAATGAAAAGCATTGGAATGATAAAGATACCAAAGAATGTAGCTGTTGTCATACCTGCTACGACTGTGATACCCATCGATGTACGAGCACCAGAACCGGCACCAGTAGAAATTGCCAATGGCAATACGCCTAGGATGAATGCAAAGGACGTCATCAAGATTGGACGCAAACGAATCTTAGCCGCTTCGATAGCCGCATCGACAACATCCATACCGCGTTCGTCAACACGAATCTTCGCATACTCGATAATCAGAATAGCATTCTTAGCAGCTAAACCTACCAATGTTAACAAACCAATTTGCATATAGATGTCATTTGCTAATTGGAATCGACCTGTAAAATTCAACAAGAATGGTACTAATGCAGCACCAATCATACCAGATGGTACGGAGAATAATACAGCAAATGGAACTTTCCAGGATTCATACAATGCAGCAAGAATCAAGAATACAAATGTCAAGCCAAGACCTAGAATCAACATGGTTTGTGATCCAGCCTTCAATTCTTCGCGGGATTGATCGCCCCAATCATAGGTATAACCAGCTGGCAATGTTTTAGCAGCTGCATCCTTCAATGCTTGAATTGCATCACCAGAAGCATATCCTTGAGCCGCAGAGCCACCAATTTTAACGGCCATAGCATTATCGAAACGAGTGATAGATGAAGGGGTTGCCGTCTTTTCTTTCGTAATGTAGTTAGCAATAGAAACCATTTGTCCCTTACTATTACGAACTGCGAGCATATTCAAGTTGTCAGCATTTTGACGGAATTGATCCTCTGCTTGAACAACAACCTTATAGTTCTTACCATACGATGTATAATCATTAACTTGAATACTACCATAGAAACCTTGCAATGTGGTGAAGATATCAGTGAGCTGAACACCATCTTGAGCAGCCTTATCACGATTGATTTCAAATTGTAAGGATGGGGATGATGTATTAAATGTGGTATACACTGTTTGAATAGCCGGATTAGTTCTAGCTTCTGCCATAAATGCCTGAGCCCGTTCAGCCATTACCTCAGCACTATCACCAGCTTTATTAATGATATACATTGTAAAGCCACCAGTGTTACCAAGGCCTGGAATGGATGGAGGATTCAAAGCTACTACACTAGCTTCAGGTACATTCTTCGCACCAAAGCCAAATACTGCACCCACCATAGCATTAACAGATTGATTAGATGATTTACGTTGATCCCAATCTTTTAATACCGCAAAGGAAACACCAGCACTAGATTTTTGAGAGCCACCTAAAAGGTCAAACCCAGAAACAGTAAATACTTGTTCTACATTATCTTTAATGCCCGGTGTTTGCTCTAAGAAATCTTTGATTTTATCAAGAGTTTCCACGGTACGAGCAGACGTTGCTCCTGGTGGTTCATTTACAGCAATAAGGAAATATCCACTATCTTCTGCAGGTACGAAACTTGTAGGTAAGAAATGGAATACGATACCTGTACCAGCAGCAAAGACGAGTAATGTAATAACGGTTAAGCTCAGACGATGGCTCAACCGAGCTAACACCTTACCATACCAATCACTAAAACGTTCAAGGCCACGATTAAATTTATTGAGTTGACGATGAACAAAGTCTTCACGTTCATTTTGTACATGTGGTTTTAACATCAATGCACACAACGATGGTGTCAAAATTAACGCAACAACTGCGGAAATCGCCACAGAAATGGCAATTGTTAAGGCGAATTGCTTATATAAAATACCGGTCATACCGCCCATAAATGCAACAGGTATGAACACGGCGGCTAATACAAAGGCAATACCAACTACTGGGCCTTGTACATTTTTCATAGCCGCAATGGCAGCTTCTTTTGGAGATAAACCATTATATTTTAACTCATATTCAACAGCCTCTACCACTACGATAGCATCATCGACGACAAGGCCGATAGCCAATACCATGGCAAACAGTGTTAATGTATTGATGGAGAAATCTAATAATACAAACGCGCCAAATGTTCCTAGTAATGATACAGGTACTGCAATCATCGGAATCAATGTAGAACGCCAAGATTGCAAGAATACATACACTACGATGAGTACGAGCAATAAAGCTTCAAAGAATGTATGCTCTACTTCATTAATAGAGGCACGTACGAATTTCGTATTATCTACGACTTCGTGATATTCCAAATCTTGTGGGAAAGACTTAGACTGTTCTTGCAATATTTTTGAACATTTGAAATCGTCTCTAAAGCATTTGCATCATTTTGTAAAGAAATGGCAAAACCAGCAGACGGACGATGTTCAACAAATAAAATCTCACCAGATGGAGCATTTGGATCGCGATATGAAGACTTAGCGACAAAATCGTACCCTTTTGCGCCCACATCAATACGAGCAATATCCTTTAAATGTAATACAGTACCATTAGAGTTCTTGATAACAATATTACCAAATTGTTGCTCTGTCACTAGACGGCCATCAATTTTAATTGGATACTGGAATGCTTGTTCTCCATTGGTAGGATTTTTACCAACTGTACCAGCCGCAGCTTGTACGTTTTGGCTTTTAATAGCAGATGTTACATCAGACATGGTAATGCCTAATTTTTGCATCTTGCTAGGATCTAACCAAATGCGCATTGCATAGTCAGAACCGAATTCTTGAACGGAACCAACACCTTTTACGCCCTTAATGGCATCCATCAAATAGTTTGTACCATAGTTTTTAAGGAATGTACTATCAAAGGTACCATTTGGAGAATTCAAGGAGAAAATATACGCCATATCGCCAGAGGATTTTGTCGTTGTTACACCAACTTGTTGGACCTCTGAAGGCAGTTGAGCTAGCGCCGCTTGCACACGGTTTTGGGTATTAACCGTATCCATATCGGGATCACTACCTTGATTAAACTGTAATGACAAAGAATATGTACCAGTACTAGCACTATCAGATGTCATATAGTCTAAATCTTGAACGCCTACAATTTGAGACTCAATTACACTGGCTACAGTATCATTCAGTACTTGAGGCGTAGCACCTGTATACATGGTACTAACACGTACACTTGGTGGTGAAATTTGTGGATATCGAGCTACCGGAAGATTAACCATTGAAAGCAAACCGATTAATGTAATCATGATGGCAATAACAATGGCAAAGATAGGTCGATTAATAAAGAATTTCGACACGTCTTACCTCCTATTGTTTAGCTGTTTCAATTTGTGTTTTAGACAATTCAGTGGCTTGTACCTTTGCACCATTTTTAACCTTAGTTAAACCATCTACAACGATTTCATCACCACTACATGAGACCAGATTTAACGATTGTGAAAGCCCCTGTAGTGCCACCAAGTTCAACAGCCTTTTGAGATACTGTTCCATCTTGACCGATGACATATACAAAGTTTTTATCCATAATTTGTAAAATAGCTTTTGTAGGTACCAAAATGGCATCCGTTAATTTTTCACCAGGAGAAATAACGGTAGCAAACATATTAGGTAACAATAAGTGGTCAGGATTAGGGAAGGAAGCTTTCAAAATTAACTTACCTGTAGAAGGATCTAAAGTTCTTGCCGCTTGAACAACAGAACCTACTTGATTATATTCCTTGCCATCAGCTAAGCGTAATTTCAAATTAAGACCGCTGTTTTCATCACCAGAACGAGTAGCCATAAATTCAAGATACTCTTGTTCAGTCATACTAAATTCAACGAAAATAGGATCTACAGAATCGATGGTTACCAATGTCGTGGATCCTGCATTAACAAATGTACCTATATCGACAGCATCCATGCTCAATGTACCTGAATATGGTGCATAAATGATAGTATCACCCAAGTTATCTTGAGCAATCTTCAATGCTGCTTGTTGTGCTTCTACAGCTGCTTTAGCTTGTTCTGCAGCAGAACGTTGAGTATCTACGCGTTGGCGTGCAATCGCATCTTGACTTGCCAATGTTTCGTAACGACCTAAATCAGTTTCTGCATTTTGATAATCTGCATTAGCTCTTGCTACATTAGCTTCCGCTGTTGCTACATTGGATTCATATTGGCGAGAATCGATGCGATATAAAGGTTGACCAGCTACTACTTGGTCCCCACCTTTAACAAATTTTTCCACCACATAACCAGTAACACGAGCATGTACAGCCACAGAATTTTCTGCCTTAACCGTACCTGTATAGGTTTGATCAACTTGTGCGTTTTGCGATACGATTTTATACGAATTTACCGCCACATCAGCAGATTGCTGTTGTTGATTACCACAACCTGCCACCAGTAAAGCGGATACTGCTAATACTGCTAACATGCGTGAATATCGAGACTTCATTACATGTACTCCTTTTCATAACACTAAATTTATAAGATCCAAATTCATAAATTTCTCAATATATTGTACTTTATTTCCATGGGATAGTCAAGATTTCTATATCCTATAAACCTCTAATAAAGCTAGATATTATCTATATTTTTAAACATTCAATTGCGTACAATTTCACACCATATATTGTTGACTTTTATAACAATTTGTGTACAAAACAAAAAAATACCGAAGATTAGTATCATTACAAGATACTAATCTTCGGTATGAATCATCTCATGGTGGAGATGAGGAGAGTCGAACTCCTGTCCAAAAGCGTTGCCATATAGACCTCTCCGAGCACAGTCTATGATTTAAGTCTCAAGTACCTATCGCTCACAGACAAACTACAGTACTCCAGTTCATGTTGTCTCGCCTAATTCATATGAACGACTAAATTAAGCCAGCCTACGGTTTGACGTCCATTCACACTTGGTAGGCACAAGTATGAGGGACGTAGCTTATGCAGCTAATGCAAAATTTTCTTCTGCGTTTAAATGTTTTTCCCACCGTTTAACGGCCCAATGGAACGCCGACTCGCTATCTATACCACACTCGCCCCTGTCGAAACCTTTACATCCCCATGGGTTTGTTGGTTTATCTATCATACCCCTAATGTATATTCATGTCAACTAGTAATTCATGCAGAGTTTGTGCGACATAATCAAGTTGCTCTTTGCTATGAGCAGCAGTCACCGTCATGCGTAGGCGACTTTCACCAACAGGAACCGTAGGAGGTCGAATAGCTGTAATAATAACCCCTCGTTCTTCTAACTCACGGGCCAATGTTAAGGCTCGATCATTCTCGCCTACCACAATCGGGAATATCGGTGTTTCATCATCACAATCAATGCCCATAGCCTGTAATTTATGTGCCATATACACAGTATTATCACGTAATGTATCGACCACAGATGGTTCATCTCGTACAATTCGTAGAGCCTCTAAAGCCGCACCGATATCCGCCGGGGACAAAGCTGTAGAAAATATAAAGCTACGACTATAGTTAATCAGGTATTCTATCAATTCCTTACGCCCCGCCACGTAGCCGCCAACAGAACCCAAGGCCTTGCTCAAGGTACCAAGCTGTACATCTACATCGGTAAGACCAAAATGATGAGCCGTACCTCGCCCATTTCCGATGACACCGGTCGCATGCGCATCATCTACCATAAGAAGAGCATTATATTCCTTACTTAACTCATACAGCTTATCTAATGGTGCAATATCTCCATCCATACTAAATACACCATCAGTAATGATCATTTTATACGCAGATTTATAATTCTTAAGAATGTATTCAGCATGTTCTACATCTTTATGTTTATACCGCTCAATATGAGCTCCACTGAGGCGACACCCATCGATGATACTAGCATGGTTTAATTCATCGCTAATGATGACGCTATGCTTATTCATTAAGGCCGTAATCGTACCAACATTAGCCATATAACCTGTATTAAACACAAGTGACTGTTCCGTTTCTTTAAAATTGGCTATAGCGATTTCTAATTCCTTAAACAATGGAAACGATCCTGATGTAAGTCTAGCACCACCAGAACCGGTGCCATATCGTTGAATTGCTTGCATAGCCGCTTGTTGTACACGAGGTTCATGGGTAAGCCCCAAATAATTATTAGATGCCATCATGATATACTCGCTATCATTGCGTTTTACACGTACTGCATCTAAGGGCTCGTAGGTCTTAATCGTTCTTTTATTTTGTTCTTGCTCCTTAGCCTCTAGTTTTTTTTGAAAGTCTTGATAATAATCCATGCTACCACCGTACCAATACTGTTGTATTCTCTAAATAATCAACAATTTCACGAATAGGCCTATTTGTATCTACAAAAAATACACGGCCCCCGATAGGATTTCCCATTTCTTTCATATTCGGAATGCGATGATATATGCCATTACATGCTACATACCCAACTGTATAATCTGGATCGTCGGACCAACAAAGTTCACCTACAATACCAGGACAGGACTGCACCTTTGTGGCTAGTACTAGTGCTTCACGCATATGCACATTCATAGATCTTGTTTCGTTGCCACACGCATCCATATGACTTACGCGAACACCGCGCATAGTATCTTGATCCAATCGCACACCTGTATTGGCATCCATCAGAATAGCACCACGCATATTACCTGGTAGTTGGCCTAGTTCTGTGAAAGCATTTTCTACGGCCTTATGGCTCACTACAGACTGTAGTAAGCTTTTTGCTAATTCATGTGATTCTTTTACCGATGCAGTCTCATGTTCATCAACATCAATACAATCAACATATGTAATATCCTCATCGTGAACCGCGTCTATACGAATATTTATAAAATCTGATTTTCCTTTACTATGATGCAATGCACGATGAATTAAAGAGGATGCTACAGATTCTAAATCACTTTCTTCCACAATGCGTTCAGCCCCAGATATATGGCGTCCCCCTTCTTCATGAGGTCCGCCTTCTGCACCGCGCATACGAATACTATATAGCCCCATCATTACACAACCTTTCGAGGTGCACTATGTGTAGCTGCTGATACAACCTTTTTAAATACAGCAGTCATAATAGGCGCTACAATAGCGGTAAAGATCATACCAGGTACAGCAAGCATAACCATAGCTAGAGCACCTTTACCAACATAGACGGATAGTGTTAATCGAGCTACTGTAGATGCAATAGGACCACTTAGGATTACACCGAGCATATGATTTTTGCAAATCCATAATAAGAAACCAACGACCAATCTAAACTGCATAGCAATAGCAACACTTAGAAAATTTTGCGTCCCCAATGCCAATCCGATAAGGCTGGATAAACAACCGCTGATGATGTACTTTTTAAATCCAAAGGCCGCGCAAATTGCTACCGCTAGCGGAGCCGATAACTGGAACTCAATCCCCGGCACAAGATTAGGAATCTTTGATAGCTCCCAAGATTGTAATCATAGCTGTTAGAATACCGATTTCTGTGATTTGACGAATTTGACTCATAGTATTCACCTCTTCATGCACTTACATTGTCAACTAAATAAATCACACTTTGTTTACATTATAAAAAAATATGTGATATTTATCAACTTATATTTTGTATTAAGTTAACAATATGCATAAAAATAAGGGACTGTAAAACAGTCCCTTAACCATATTTAGAAATTGATTATATTAAACACTTGTAATACAGAGCCATAATAAGAATTAAAATCTGCTGTAAAGTATCCGCCATTGTACAAGGCATTGATATACGAATACAGAGATGTAGCATTTGTCATGCCATCTTCTCTATAGTATGTCAAATAATTGCCAAAATAGTTGGCAAAATCAATAAAATCCGTAAAAATGTCTCCAGCTTCCATCTGAAGCAGTAACACCACCTAGATTATGATGTGTTGCTTGTAGTTGAGATGTAAACCCACCTGTTTCAATATACCATTGAGTGTATATAAATTTGGGATCACATGTACTCCGTTTTCAGCTGCTTTTTTTGAGCTGATATTTTTTTGCCAAACTATAAAAATATTGATTAACTTCCACTAAACATCCTCCTATTATATATCAGTATTTTTTTGTTGTTCTTTCAAACGCTTAGCAATGTCACGCTTTTGCATCCCGTTCTGCCATATCTTGGCGTTTATCATACAATTTTTTCCTGTCTACAAGACCAACCGTTACCTTCACATAGCCACGGCTAAAATGAAAGTTCAACGGAATCAAGGAGAACCCCTTTTTCTTTCACTTGTTGGAATAATTTTTTTAATTTCCGATTTATGCATCAATAGTTTACGTGTTCGCTCAGGCTCATGATTAAAAGCGATTGCCCTTGTTCATAAGGACTGATGTGTACACCGTAGAGAAAGCATTTCTCCCTTATCTATACGGATAAAGCTATCCTTAAGATTTAATTTACCTTGGCGAATTGATTTAATCTCTGTCCCCGTCAATGCAATGCCCGCTTCATAGGTTTCATGAATATTAAAATCATGACGCGCCTTGCGGTTATCTGCAATTAATGATGGTGCATCTTTTTTTGCCATAGTCACCTCACAATAGGTATTAATATTTCATTATCGTTTACGTTTTTTTACTTTTTTCTTAGACCCTTTATGGTCTTTACGTCCCTTTTTATTCTTTGGAGCACTAGATGTGCCAGTATACCGGTCTCTCCGTTTAGAAGACTTACTATGTCCCTTACCTTTTCGTTTAGATTGTTTAGAGATACCAGAACGGCCAAACGGTTTCTTCTCTCTAGAGCCTACATAACCTTCGGAATTCTTCATCATTTCTTGAATTCTCATAAGATTATCCACTTCGCCGAGTACGAAATCGATTTGACGTTTTTCCACATCCGCTTTCACCAATGTCACCGTTACTGTATCACCTAAATGATAGATTTGACCCGTACGCTTGCCAACTAATAGGAAATGTTCTTCATCGTAAAAATAGTAATCATCAGTCATCATGTTCATATGAACAAGGCCATCGATACCATTATCTAACTCTACAAACATACCAAAGGATGTGATGCTAGATATTTTACCCTCAAAGACTTCGCCAATAAATGGAACCATATATTGGGTTTTCTTTAAATCGACTGTGTCGCGCTCAGCAGCTACAGCCACTTGTTCACGTTCTGAAGAATGGACAGCTGCACGTTCTAAGAATTCTGTTTTCGTATCGCGGTTTACGTATCCATCAGACCATCCCATATCGGCTTTTAATAAGCGATGTACCATGAGATCTGGATATCGTCTAATAGGCGATGTAAAGTGTGTGTAGCATTTCGACGCCAACCCAAAATGACCTGCATTATCGATGCTATATTTAGCTTGTTGCATGGAACGCAATGTCATGATTTGAGCCACTTGTTCAATATCCGTGCCCTTAACAGCATCTAAAATATGTTGGAACACGCGTGGTTCCAATTCATCAAGATGTAATCGAATATCTTGCCCTAAGTAATTGAGTACCTTTTGATACATACTCATCTTTTCTTCGCTCGGTGTTTCATGGATACGATATACACTCGTACGGTTTGTATTCTTTAGATGAGTAGCTACCGTTTCATTAGCTATAAGCATACATTCTTCAATAAGTCGTTCCGCTAATGTCCGGTCGCGACGTACAATGCGCAATGGCGTGCCTTCTGTATCTAAAAGCACCTTATATTCAGGGAAATCAAAATCCAGTGCACCACGACGACGGCGCATATCATTTAAAGTTTTTGCGATGTCGGATAAATTGTGAATCATCGGCATAAGAGGTGCCAAGTCATCAGGAATAATATCTTCGGTTAATGCTTTATAAATCTCTTTATAACTGCAACGGCGATTGACATGGATAATCGATGGTTGAATCCGATAATTAACAACCTTACCATGTGTATCAATTTCCATCATACAGGTCATGGCATATCGATCTTCGCCAGCGTTTAAGCTACAGATACCATTGGATAACACCTCTGGTAACATAGGGATAACTCGGTCTACTAGATAGACGGATGTACCACGTTTATAGGCCTCTCTATCGATAGACTTTTGTGACACTACATAATGGCTTACATCAGCAATGTGTACACCTAGTTCATAGTTACCATTATCGAGCTACGACCACTGACTGCATCATCAAGGTCCTTTGCATCTTCACCATCGATGGTAACCATTGGCACGTCGCGTAAATCCCAACGTTTAGGATCATCTGTAATGGTCGTATTAATATGTTGACTCGCTTTCACAACATCTTCTGGAAAAGAAAATGGCAAGTCATAATTAGCCATAATACAGTTAATATCAAGGCCTACGTCACCTTTATAGCCCAATACTTCTGTAATAATACCTTCTGGTTTCTTATCGCCTTCTGGCCATTTGATAATTTTTACAAGCACCTTAGCACCACTACGAGCATCTAAGGTATTATGTAAGTCAACATAAATATCTGTTCCCAATCGTTCATCATCAGGGATGACAAATCCAAAGGAATGCTGTCTGTCATAGGTACCTACAACAGTTTCATTAGCTCGTTCTATGACTTCAGTGACAACACCTTCTCGTTTATGGCGTGAATCACGAGATGTGATAATACGTACACGAACCTTATCATTATGCATAGCAGTGCCCTTATTTTGTTCTGCTATATACACATCCTCTTCATCAGGAGCAGTAATAACAAATCCAAAGGATTTTCTATATCCCTTGTAAATTCCTTCAATAAATTCTGTATCATTATTATAGGCATATACATCTTTACGGATAAAGCTCAAACGCCCCTCTTTTAATAGTTCTCTAGCAGCATCCATAAAGGCATCCAATTCACGGCCGCCCTTAATATGACAATCCATAGCAGCATCATCGATATGATACGTATGGGGATAAATAGATTTATAAAACGCTAACACTTTTTCTTTCATACAAACACCTCCTTTGCATAGTATTCATATATGCTGAAAAAAAGAAAAGCCTGCTAGGCAGGCTTTCAAATTAGAATTGGTTAATCATTGCCCCTAGAACTAAGCTCAACACAGCAAAGATAATACCTAAAATGATTGTACAGCGAGATAAGAACCCATCTAAGCCGCGTTCTTTACCGCCGAATGTAGAATCTGCCGCACCAGAAACGGCGCCACCCATACCAGAACTCTTACTAGTTTGAGCAATTACAACAACAATCAATAAAATGGACACAATGATTTCTAAAACCATCAAAAAATTTGTCACAATAGTCATCCTTCCTGTGTAGGAGCATCTAATACACGATGTTCCAAAAACTTCTCTAATTTACGTTTAACCCTTTGTAAAGCATTATCAATCGACTTGATGCTACGATCAGTACCTTTTGCCATCTCCTGATATGATTTACCATCTAAATAGCCTTCTAACACTTGCCACTCTAAATCACTTAAAATATGTCCTATGTTTTTTTCTATATCATCTAGCTCTTCTTGGCTAATAATGAGGTCCTCTGGATTTGTACTTCGTGCTGATGAAAGCATTTCTAACAAGGTCCGTTCAGACTCTTCTGTATACACAGGTTTATTTAAAGAAATATAAGAATTGAGTGGTGCGTGCTTTTTGACGCGTCGCAGATTTTATGGCCGTAATAATTTGCCGTGTAATACATAGTTCTGCAAAGGCCCGAAAAGAGGCTAATTTATCATGTCTAAAATCACGAGTAGCCTTATACAAGCCAATCATGCCTTCTTGAATGATATCATCTCGATCGGCACCTACAAGAAAATAGGTACGCGCCTTAGCGCGCACAAAATTTTTATATTTATTGACTATATAGTCGATTGCAAACTCATTTTGCTCTTGTTGAGCTATGACCACAACTTGCTCATCAGTCATTTCTTTGAAATTGTAATCGGACTGTTGCATATGAAAATTGTTCATAGGTCCTCCATACAATCACATATTGTAGAAATACCAATATATGTTATTATACTTGAATTATATATGTTCTGCAATATTTATGAAATAGAATATACTTCATACTACAGCAGGTCTATCGGTTGTGCTTATTTTGTACCTCTCCGTATAGCTTCTAATTTTTTAGCCACATCAGGATCTAAGTGGTCATATACCTCATTTCTCCTGAGTACCATTTGGTCACGATGATGTTTATGTGTATATTGCAAGCGTTCCTCTTGCTTGGCAAGACGCATATCATTTTGCAATTCTCTTGCTGGAATCCGAAGTCCACCAGAGCCTAATATTTGATTTTGTTCAGCCCCGTCAGAAGTAACGACGTATACATTAGTATACTTACCTTGACGCAAGAATACTTCTCGTTCAATAAAAGAATCTGCCGTTTCACCATCATCGGTATATACTTCTATAAACCCTTTAGTGATTTCTTCGATACTCGCTATCGACTTAGTATATTTACCATCAAACACGAGTATAACCTCATAGCCTTTAAATTTACCATAGTTTAAAAGCTGATTACGTAATTCCATTCGAGCGTGTTCCAAGGATTCATTAGCCAGTTTTTTTAAACTTTGCCATGCGAAGATGACATTATACCCATCGACGATTAAAATATCCTTTAGCATGTAGCACCTCTATTTTACCTTCATAGTCCGTTGTCGAACTGCTTCATACATGAGAATGGCAGCTGCTACAGATGCATTTAAAGAATTTAAATTACCATACATAGGGATAGTAACTAGGAAATCACAAGCTTCTTTTACAACACGGCTAATCCCCTTACCTTCATTTCCAATAACAAGGACGGTAGGTATAGTTAAATCGGCTTTCATACAAGGTACGGTCACCTTCCATATGAGCACCAAGAACCCAAAATCCTTGCTTTTGAAGCTGTTTAATCGTTTGTGTAACATTGCCAACTTGAACAAGTGGAATTTGTTCCACTGCACCGGCAGATGTTTTGGCAACCGTTGCGTTAATAGGTGCATTATGACGTTTTGGGAATCAAAACCGCAGTAGCTCCCACACATTCAGCGGTACGGATAATAGCCCCCATATTATGAGGATCCTCTACACCATCCGTTAAGATAAGCAATGGATTCTCATGATTGGACTCTTGCAATACTTCTCCAAGGTCTTTGAATTCTACAGCATTAACAAAAGCAATGACACCTTGATGAGGTACATCCGTTTCATATCGATTCATCTGTTTAACAGGTGTGGGACGAACCTCTACCCCCTTGGATTCGCTAGACCCACGATGTCAGATAAACCCGTTTTAATTTTATCGTCACTCACTAAAATGCGTTGTATAGAACGGCCTGCTTTTAATGCTTCCTTTACGGCATTTCTGCCTACAATATAATTATCCATGTGAAAGTCCTCTTAATGTAATAGAATAGGCCTCTTTCATCAATTCATTAAGTCGATCCTGCTGACCTGTTTCATATAAGAAACCAAGGACTGCTTCAAAGGCGGTACTATTTCGATATTCCCGTACAGAACTACTCTTAGGTACATTGACATTACTATTTCGAGCTCGTCTAGCAATTGTTTGTTCATCCTCTGTAAACATTGATTCTAATTGTTCCAATACTTTTGACTGAGATTTTGCACAAATAAATTCAGTTACCAATGTATGTAGAATCTGAACCTTTGAAATACTCATTTCTACAACGCGTTGTCTAATGTACATAGAATACACAGCATCACCAATATAGGCCAACATAACAGCATCTGAAGCTAAAACTTCAGATGCTGGTTTAGATACAAAAGAATGGTCCTCCGTATCTAAGAGTATTAATTTTTTAATAGCTTCTTGTTTCAGAAATTGAAATTGCTTAAATTTCACGCTTTTTCCACCGTGCTCCTGCAGGAGAATCTTCAATAGTAATGCCAATTTCAGCTAATCGGTCGCGAATGCAATCCGCCAGAGCCCATTGCTTTTGTTCACGGCATGCTTGACGAACAGAGAGAATAACATCCATCAATTGTTCGTATTCTGCTGCATCAGCACCAGTATTACCTTCCCAAGCTTTTTCTAATACGCCAATGACCTCTGTCATAAATTTGAAGATACGTTTTACTTCAGCGATTGCTTCTTGGCAAACAACACCTTCACGGCCAGTTACAGCTTGGTAATAAATGTTGATTTCCTTAGCAAGCCCGAACATGCTAGATGTAGCTAATGCAGTATTAAAATCATCGCTCATAGCAGCTTCGAATTCTTCTTCATATTCTTTAGCTTTTTCTAATAAACGTTGAGCATCGTCACAAGGGCCAGCTTCACATTTTTCAAGATATAAAAGATTTTCGATAGCAGTTCCTAATCGTTCCAAAGATTTGTTAGCTTCTTCTAAACGTTCATCGGAGAAATCCAATGGGACTACGATAATGTGTGCTAAGTAAGAAGTAACGTAAAGCATCTGGACTATATTGTTCCAAAATATCTTTCACTAAGAAGAAATTATTCAAGGATTTGGACATTTTTTCGGAATTAATCGTAATAAATCCATTATGCAACCAGTATTTTACAGAAGGATGATGGCCAGAGCAGCCTTCAGATTGAGCAATTTCATTTTCATGATGAGGGAAAATCAAATCACTACCACCGCCATGGAAATCGAATTCTTCGCCTAAATATTTTTTTGGCTCATAGCGGAACATTCGATGTGCCAACCTGGACGACCGTTGCCCCAAGGACTTTCCCAGAATGGTTCACCTGGTTTTGCAGCTTTCCAAAGTGCAAAGTCCATAGGGTTCTTTTTACGACCATCTACTTCAATACGAGCGCCAGCTTCCATATCATCTAATGTACGGCCAGACAATTCACCATAATGATCAAATTTTTTTCTACGCTAAAATACACATCTCCATCTAGCTCATAAGCAAAAGCCCTTATCAATAAGCGTAGAAATCATCTTGAGAATATCAGGGATATGAGTAGATACGCGTGGATATACATCAGCACGTTCTACACCAAGTGCATCCATAACTTCAAAATAGCTATCGATATAACGATTAGCAATTACGTCCCATGCTACGCCTTCACCATTAGATGTATTAATAATCTTGTCGTCTACATCAGTGAAGTTTTGTACATACGTTACTTTATATCCTACATGTTTCATGTAGCGACGAATTACATCCCACGTTACAAAAGGACGAGCATTCCCAATATGAGGATGGTTATATGGTGTTACACCACAAACATACATCTTTGCTTCACCTGGTGTTACAGGAGTAAATACCTCTTTTTGGCGCGTCATTGTATTATAAACTGTAATTTCTCTCATCGATACTGATGCCTCCATATTCGAAAAATAAAAAAGAACCCTCATCTCATACAGAGACGATGGTCCGCGGTTCCACTCTGTTAGGCACCAATGTGGCACCCACTCATCGCATAACGGCGCGTCACCGGACAAACCTACCTATAATCGGGATGTCAGCTCATGAATGCATTTCGTCTACCTATCCTTAAACCCTCCCACCATCGGTTCTCGCTAAAAAGTTAGTTGTAGAGTACTTCTTTCAATCTTAGCTTTTAATGTATACCTATATTAAGATATAAAATAATTTTACCAATAATGCTAGATAATGTCAATAATTACAAGAAAAACCTCCATCTTCTGTACCATTGAATATATCCCTTTATTAAGGGAATTAAACATATTATGGATTGCGAAAATGGAGGTTTAACTATATTTTTTATTGAAACGAATTATCAGTTGCAAACTATTAAAATGATTTACTTACTATGTTGTGTACTAAGCTTGTTCTAATTTTTCTTTATCATCATGTTTACGACAAATACCAGCAAAAATAGATCCTGTAAAATTATGGATGATAGAGAATACTGCACCTGCTACAGCTGCTTGCGGTGTAAAATGTTTCATCGCTAATGACACAGACAATGCAGAGTTTTGCATGGCCACTTCAATTTGCATAGCACGACGAGATGATACATCGATATTAAGAACTTTACAAATTAAGAATGTAACAACGTAGCCACTCAAGTTTTGTACTAAACAAGCTACAAAGATGATGAGACCTGTTTCAGCAATTTGTTTTTGGTTAACCGCTGTTACGGCAGCTAAGATAAGTAACACTGCAATAGCTGCTATGGTAGGACATACAGATTTAACTGGTTCGATTTTAGATCCAATAAAGTAATTCAATACGATACCTAGAATGATTGGAACCAATACGATTTTAACGATGGATATAAACATCGGCATAAATTGAATTTCAATAGACGATGTTGCACCTGCGTACAATACTACGAATAATGGTGTTAAAATTGGGGCCAACAATGTAGATACGGTTGTAGCAGATACGGACAATGGTACATTACCATTTGCGAGGAATGTCATTACATTTGAAGCAGTACCACCAGGGCATGCACCTAGCAAGATGAAACCAATACCAATTTCTGGTGGGAAGTTAAAGATGAGAGCTACTAAAAACCTGCTAAAGGCATCCATAAAAATTGAATAACAGATACGAGAATAACATTCATTGGTTGTTTAAATACATCAAGGAATACTTGAGCAGTTAATGTTAAGCCCATGGCAAACATAACAAATTGTAACATATATGCCACATATGGCGTCATCCACGCAAAAAATGTCGGTAACATATAAGCTAAAACGGCCATCAATAAAACTATCCAAGATAAATAGCTATTGAAGAGATGATTAATAGATCGAATTAAACTCATCAAAACACTCACTTTCATAAAAATCAAAATAAAATACGCCGATAATTATAGCAAATCTGTACATTATATACAACAAAGGCCCTCACACCATCGGTATGAGAGCCTTTCAATAGTTCTATTATTTAGTTAAAGCACCTACATTATCTAAATGATGCAAGCATTTTTCTTTACCAAGCAATGTAACAATATTGTTTAAATCAGGACCATGCATTTGACCAGTCAAGGCAACACGCAATGGCATGAACACAAATTTACCTTTCAAAGATGTTTCTTTCATAACAGCCTTGATAGCTTTTTTAACGGCTTCTGGTGTAACTTCGTCCATGTCTGCCAATTTTTCTTTGAAAGCATTCAATACGGTTGGCGCAGATTCTTCGTTAAGCACTGCCTTTAACTCTTCTTCATGACCTTCTTCGAGGAATACTGTTTCACCCATGAACATGCCTACATGATCTTTAATTTGAGCACCAAAGCTAATATGATCACGGAATGTAGAGCAAAGTAATGTTAACCAATCAATATCAGCTTGGTTCAAGCTATCTGGAGCTAAGCCTACCTCTTTCAAATGTGGCAAGCAGAGATGGAACAACTCTTCATCGCTCAAGTTTTTCATGTAATGGAAATTGATGTGATTTAATTTATCGATATCAAATACAGCTGGGTTCTTAGCAACGCGATCCATGGAGAAGGCTTGAATCAATTCATCTTGTGTAAAGAATTCTTCTTCACCTTCTGGAGCCCAACCGAGAAGTGCCAAGAAGTTTACTAATGCTTCTGGTAAGTAGCCCAATTGTTTGTATTGATCAACAGATGTGGCACCATGACGTTTGGACATTTCTTATAGTCTTTGCCAAGAATCAAGGAGATATGACCGAATGTAGGAATTTCCCAACCAAGTGCTTCATAAATAGCCATTTGACGAGGTGTGTTGGATAAATGTTCTTCCGCACGAATAACGTGAGTGATTTTCATCATGTGATCATCCATTACAACGGCAAAGTTATATACAGGGATACCATCGGATTTTACGATTACAAAGTCACCTACACCATTGGACTCGAAGGATACATGACCACGAACCATATCATCGAATGCATAGGTTTTATTCAAAGGTACGCGAAGACGGATAGTTGGTTTTCTACCTTCTGCACGATATTTTTCTTTTTCTTCTTCTGTAAGATGGCAGCAATGACCATTATACTTAGGGGTTTCACCGCGTTCCATTTGCGCCTGACGTACTTCATCAAGCTCTTCAGCTGTACAGAAGCATTCATAAGCTTTATCTTCATCAAGTAAGCGTTGTGTTACTTCTTTGTATAAATCAAGACGTTCTGTTTGACGATAAGGGCCATTTTCACCACCTACGTCGATGCCTTCATCCCAATTCATACCGAGCCATTGCAAAGATGCTTTAATATTTTCTTCACTTTCACGAGTAGAACGAGATAAATCTGTATCCTCAATACGAAGTACAAACGTACCTTTTTCCTTACGTGCTAATAGCCAGTTAAACAAAGCGGATCGAGCACCGCCAATATGAAATGGACCTGTTGGACTTGGCGCAAAACGTACCTTCATAATTAAACCTCTCCTTCATATACGGAAACTACTGCCTGTGCTGCAATGCCTTCACGGCGACCAATGGCACCAAGCATTTCATTGGTAGTAGCCTTAATACTAATGCGATCTAATGGAATTTCTAAAACAGATTGTAAATTAGCCTTCATCGTATCGATGTGTGGCTTTAATTTTGGCGTTTCAGAAATAACCATAATATCTATATTATAGGCTTCTAAGCCTCTTTCTTTCAACAAGGAATTCACATGTTTTAATAAAATCATGCTAGAAATCCCTTTATATGCATCATCTTCTGGTGGAAAATAATAGCCGATATCCTTTAAACCAGCAGCACCAAGCAAGGCATCCATCAACGCATGAATCAACACATCTGCATCGGAATGACCATCGGGGCCAACAGGTGATTCAATATGAACACCGCCCAAGATACAAGGTCTTCCTTCCTTTAATTGATGAATATCATAGCCAAAACCTACGCGCATACGTTGCTCCTTGATTCCTAAATATCGTTTAGCCACCGCAATATCATTCGGTGTGGTAACCTTGATGTTTTCGTAATCGCCATCTAAAATATACACATCTTTGCCGATATACTCAACTAAGGATACATCATCCGTCCCTAAATAAGCATCACGCTTAGCCGTTTCTTGAGCCTCTTTGAATATATCTTTTTGGAAACCTTGTGGCGTTTGAATATTCATCAACTCATTACGATTCAATGTTTCTAAAGACCTGTCCATCGATATCAACACGCTTAATCGTATCTGTAGATGGTACACCTATAGTCACAGCACCATGAGTCTTGGCGCCTTCAATAACACGTTCAAATAACTCTGGCTTTGCTAAAGGTCTAGCTCCATCGTGAACGAGGACAATATCCATATCATCGCCAACCGCTTGTAAACCTGCATATACAGAATCTTGACGCTCTTTGCCACCTGTAACAATTTTAATTGATTTTGAAAGCCCTAATGATGCAATATGTTGCTCCATATAGTCTGCTTCGCCATCAGCAACAACGAGAATGACTTCACTCACTGCTTTAACTTGTTCAATATGACTCAACGTCCATTGAATAATCGATTTATTGACCAAGTTTAATGAAAATCTTGTTCTCATCATGACCCATCCGGCGACCTGCGCCAGCAGCTAATACAATACAGCTAACCTTTACTCATGCTTACCTCCATCTACACGCGCAAAAATCATACGACCTGCACTGGTTTGTAAAATGGATGTAACCATAACCTCAACCTCTTGACCTACATACGGGACGACCATCTTCTACGACAATCATAGTCCCATCATCTAAGTAGGCAACGCCTTGTTGAATCTCTTTACCTTCCTTCATCACTTGTACGCGAATCCATTCACCTGCAATGAGAGCTGGTTTTAAGACATTGGCTAATTCGTTTAAATTTAAAACCTTAATACCTTGTACACGAGCCACCTTATTGAGATTAAAATCATTTGTCATGAGCTTCCATTGTTTCTCTAACGCTAATCGCATCAATTTAGAATCAACTTCGTGTAGATCATCATAGTCATCTTCTACGATTTCAATAGATACAAGTTTTGCATCCTGCATTTCTTTTAAAATATCTAACCCACGACGGCCACGATTTCGTTTCATCGCATCTGCGGAGTCGGAAATAATTTGTAACTCATTTAAGACGAATACAGGAACAACCAAAGGCCCATCAATGAACCCAGTAGCACATAACTCCTTGATACGGCCATCTATGATAACAGAAGTATCTAATAACTTTGCAGTTGAATTTGAGTCACTGGACTTGTGAGATCCAAACATGTTGAAGCCTCTACTTTTTTTAGTCCCCGCTTCACTGCGTTTCCATTGCTTTAAATAGTTAAGATACATTTCAGGTCCCTTACGGGCCATCAAACGTACACCGCTATAGCCAAAAATGGCACTTAAGATGATTGAAATATACGGTCCAATGATAGGAACCTGATTGAATGCTGCACCAATTAAATTAGCAATAATAAGACCAAATAATAAACCGATGGTGCCTGCAATCAATTCTTGGTTAGGAATATGTGTTAATACCCGTTCCAATCGTCTAGCAATGACTAAACCTTGTTTTAAAATAAAGGACGAAATAAAATAGCCGATTAAAATACCAATTATCGTACCAAGCACAATAACTGAAATACGTGCTACAGTGAGCGACATATCTCCAAAGCTTGCAAATTGAGATACTAAATAAGGATCAATAATAGGGGCTAAATTGTCCATACCTACGTATGCAGCCGTACCGATAAGGATAGCAATCACATACCGTAAAATGCCATAAATCATGGCATCACCTCCTTCAATTACCATAGAGTTTATACTCAATGAATTAGCCTTCTATGAACTATAACATGTATTAAGAAAATGCGAGTTGCATCGCTTGTGCAATTGACGTAACCCCACGGATTTGAATAGACTTATCATCGTGCTTAATTTGCTTATAGTTCCCTTCTGGGATAATAAACTTTGTAAAAGCCCAATTTCTTAGCTTCATTAATTCGTTGTTCTATGCGTGGGATACTACGAACATTACCAGTTAATCCAACCTCTCCAAGAATCACCATGTCATGAGGCACTACGCGATTTTTAAATTGGATACAATGGCAACGGCCATCGATAAATCACAAGCCGGTTCATTAACCTTTAACCCACCGATTACATTGACGTAGACATCCTTATTGCCCAACGTAAAGCCGCAGCGTTTTTCCAATACTGCTAGTAGCACAATTAGACGATTCAAATCATAGCCAATAGCTGTACGCCTTGGCATTCCAAAGGCTGTTGTAGCTACCAAACTTTGAACCTCTACCAGAATGGGACGAACCCCTTCTAGATAAATCATGACCGCACTACCACTTTCATCATCTGCTCGTTCAGCTAACAAGGACGCCGACGGATTAGCCAGCTCTGCTAAACCATCTTCAATCATGGTAAAAATACCGGTTTCCGATGTGGAACCAAAACGATTTTTGATGGCTCGTAATATACGGAACTGATAGGAACGTTCCCCTTCAAAATAGAGTACTACATCCACCATATGTTCAAGCATACGAGGGCCTGCAATATTGCCTTCCTTTGTTACATGACCAATGATAATGGTGGGAATATTCTGTTCTTTACAAAACCGTAATAAACGCGATGTACACTCACGAACTTGACTAACACTACCAGGTGCGGCTTCGATATCTGCAGTAAACATTGTTTGTATAGAGTCGATGACCAGTAATGATGGTTTTTGATCTAATGCGACCTCAAGAATATGGTCTAAATCTGTATCGGCTATAACATGTAATCGTTCGCTATTAATATGTAATCGTTCTGCTCGCAATTTTAATTGTAATTGTGATTCTTCGCCAGATGCATATAAAACAGTACCAACTGTATCGGCCACCTTTTTGAGACACTTGTAAAAGCAGTGTTGATTTACCAATACCAGGGATCGCCACCTAATAACATTAACGCACCTAGGCACAATACCGCCTTCAAGCACTCTATCTATTTCCTTATAGGTCGTAGGAATTCTAGACACAGCTGACATTTCAATATCTGGCAATGCCACAGGTTTAGTCGTATTGGTGCCCACCCCACGCACAGATGGTGTACGACTATGTTTAGTAGCTTTCACCACTTCTTCAACTAGTGTATTCCATTCACCGCATTGAGGGCATTTTCCCATCCACTTGGCAGATTCAGCACCACAATTATTACAAAAGAAAACTGTTTTTACCTTTGCCATACAACCCCCATGAAAAGTAAAAGGTCATGAATGATAATTCACTCATGACCTTTTGTGCATAATTTATACTACGGTCAACTATTATCACTAATAGTATACCATTTTGACATTAAATTTTACATAAAAGACTGTATGAAAATAATATCTATTCCCAGTTAATTAGAAGCTTTTACCACAATGTGTTCATCTTCTACATCGGCCTTGATGATAGCTCCTTCAGGAGCATTACCTTGTAAAATAAGATCCGATATAGGATCTTCAATCAACCGTTGAATAGCTCGTTTCAATGGACGTGCGCCCATAGAGAAATCAGATCCTTCTTTCACAAGCAAATCCATAGCAGCTGGTGAAATTTCTAGTGATAATCCCATATCACCAAGACGTTTTACTACAGTATCCATTAAAATTGTAACAATTTGTTTTAAATCGTTTGACGTTAAAGTATGGAATACAATCATTTCATCGATACGATTCAAAAATTCAGGACGGAAATGACGTTTTACCGCATCCATAACAGATTTTTTAGCTTCCTTAAAGTTGACCTCATTAGTAAGCATCAGATGCACTATCGGACTTCTTAGCAGCTAAGAATCCTAGTTCAGGTGAATCCTTGCGCAGAGCTTTAGCACCTAGATTACTCGTCATGATGATAACAGTATTTCTAAAATCAACAGTGCGACCTTGACTATCTGTCAATCGACCATCATCAAGAACCTGCAATAAGATATTAAAGAAATCTGCATGAGCCTTTTCTACTTCGTCAAGAAGAATCACGCTATATGGTTTTACGGCGTACTGCATCAGTTAATTGACCCCCTTCTTCATAGCCAACATAGCCTGGAGGCGCACCAACTAAACGAGATACGGTATGCTTTTTCCATATATTCGGACATATCTAGAGCGAATCATCGCCGTCTCATCACCAAATAAGGCAACAGCTAAAAGGGCTCGAGCCAATTCGGTTTTCCCAACACCTGTAGGTCCTAGGAATAGGAACGACCCAATAGGACGTTTAGGATCTTTTAGAACCAGCTCTAGCGCGGCGAACAGCCTTAGAAACAGCCACAACAGCCTCATCTTGACCGATGACGCGTTTATGAAGCTCTTCTTCTAGAGTGTAATAATGATTCAGATTCTTCCTGTGCGATTTTAGAAACAGGAATCCCCTGTCCATTGTGCTACTACAGAGGCGATATCTTCGTCAGTAACAACTAACTTAGCATCGCTAGTTTTCCTTAGCCGCTTTTTCTTATCGTTAATTTCCTTTTCAATGCGCTTTTCTTCATCACGCATCTCAGCCGCCTTCTCAAATTCTTGAGCGGTTACAGCAGCTTCTTTTTCCTTTTTTACATCTGCTAATTGTGTTTCCAATGCTTTCACATCGGGTGCGGCAGAAAACACTTTCATCCGCACCTTAGATGCAGCCTCATCGACAACATCGATAGCCTTATCCGGCAAGAATCGATCCGTAATATATCGGCTGGATAGTGAAACCGCGGCTTCCAATGCTTCGTCGGTAATCTTTGCCTTATGAAAGGCCTCATATCGATCACGAAGCCCTTTTAAAATTTCGAGCGCATCTTCCTCGGATGGTTCACCAACTAAAACCGGTTGAAATCTACGTTCTAGTGCAGCATCTTTTTCTATATGCTTTTTATATTCATCCAAGGTTGTAGCGCCAATCACTTGAAACTCACCACGAGCTAATGCAGGTTTTAAAATATTCGCAGCATCCATGGCGCCTTCAGTGGCACCAGCGCCAACTAATGTATGAATTTCATCGATGAATATAATCATATCGTCATGTTTTTGAACTTCATCGATTGCTTTTTTTCAATCGTTCTTCAAATTCACCACGATACTTTGCACCGGCTAACATCGAACTGATGCTCAGTGAAATAATTCGCTTATTACGTAATATTTCTGGCACATTACCGTTTACGATACGCTGTGCCAAGCCTTCTGCAATAGCGGTTTTACCTACACCTGGTTCACCGATAAGTACCGGATTATTTTTGGTACGACGACTCAGAATTTGAATAACCCTCGAAATCTCTTTATCTCGACCAATCACAGGATCAATTTTTACCCTTGTTTAGCCGATTCATTTAAATCTGTTCCGAAGTCGGCAAGATCGCCTAATGAACTGCTGTCTTGGTTATCTTCACTATTATGACTAGTTCTATCAGAAGATCCAAGAATATCTCGAATTACTTCAACAATGTCACTAGCGCGAATATTATGATTACGTAATAGACCGACTGCTACGCCACCACCATCGCTCAACAACCCTAACAGAATATGTTCCGTTCCCACATAATTGTGGTTCATATGATTAGCCACTTCAACAGCTAACTCTAGCACATGTTTTACACGAGGTGTCATATAGACGGAACTAGCTTTCTTATTTCCTCGTCCAATGTGCTCTTCAACATCTTCAATAATGGTCTCTGCACTGAGACCTAGCTCATTAAAGAGCCTTTGCGGCAACACCATTTTTAACCTTTATGAGCCCAATGAGTACATGCTCCGTACCCACATAGTCATGCCCTAGTTCCAAGGCCGCTTCTTGGGCGAAGGATAACACTCGTTGTGCATCATCTGTAAATCGTTGCATCATATGTATTACCTCGTTCGCAAACATCAGTTTGCGCTCTCTATATAAACTTCATTCAGAAAATGAAGGTACTTTTTGTAAATCTATATTAAATGGAGTATCTCCATGAATGGTATTCTTTCACATCACATAAAATAGGAACGACCATTATTATTTTTGTGAAAGCTTTTCTCTAATTACTGTTGCTCTGTAATTATCGCGTTCTTGAGGGCTTACCTCTTCTTTTCCCATATATTTATGTAAAAAATTGGATCTTGTAATAGCCACCAATTCATTAAAACTATCGCTCGACCATGTTGGTAAGATATCTAAATCTACACCTAATTGGACATCGCTTAATTTTTCTAGCGATTCCTGACCGCTTATAGACCTTGCATATCGCAATATACCATAGGACCGCCACAAATGATCTTCAAGACCATCTTTATCATTGTGCACCAATGTTTGGCGACATTTTCGCTCTTCTGCTATGATACCTTCTACAATTTTCGTCAATTGCTCAATTGTATCAGCTTCACTGATGCCCATCGTACGTTGATTAGACACCTGGTAAATATGACCTAACGCTTCAGAACCTTCGCCATATAGACCGCGCACAGAATAGCCAAGTTGAACAATACTGCGAACAAGACGATTAATGCGTCCAGTCATTGCTAATGCAGGAAGATGAAGCATAACAGAGGCGCGTAAACCGGTACCCACATTCGTTGGGCATGCAGTTAAATAGCCAAAAGATTCATTAAATGCAAATGGTTGCTTCTCATCAATAGCATCATCAATGCGTTCTGCATGGTGAAAAGCATCTATTAAATTCAGGCCCGCCTCCATAGTTTGTATGCGCAAATGGTCCTCTTCATTAACCATAATTGCTACCGATGCGTCATCGGATACAGTAAGCTACGATATGGCATTTTTTCAGCCATAACAGGACTAATCAAATGTTTTTCCACAAGAATAGCACGCTCTGTATCGGATAATTTATCAAGACTAATACAGTAATAATCTTGATTGTCGGAATCTTTTAACGTAGTAACCAAACCACGTGCAATAGAATCAACATGATGTAGAGCGGCTCCATCATTTTTATTGGTAAATAATGTGTCTCTAAAATTACGAGCTAATCGTATACGACTAGAAATAACGATATGATCTGAATCGGATGGCGTATGTTGGAGCCATTTACTAAGGGCTGCATCTAATATATTATCAAACATACTATCCTCCTCAATTTTCTTTACTATCGACCTTCGATTCTAAAGCTTTGATTTTATCTCTAATTTGAGCTGCTTCTTCAAAGTTTTCATCACCGATGGCTGTTTCTAATTGACGTCGTAATTGCTTAATTTCATATTGTGCTTTAAACACATTATGCCCTTGGTTTGGTACGCGTCCTTCATATTCAACTGACCCTTGAATGCGTTGAACCAATGATGCAATCTGATTTTTAAAAGTTTCGTAACAACTAGGACATCCAAATTTCCCAAATCGATTAAAATCTTCAAATGTATTTCCACAATTTGGACAGCGTTTCATCTGCTGTGATTGCAACATATGGTCTGGGTACACCATATTTTTAAAAAAATCATTGGAGAAAAAGTCATTGTCCCAAATATCATTTACGAAAGAACTAAAGGGAGATAACTTACCATCTTTTTGTAATTTATTAGCACAGGACGAACATAAATGTTGTTCTGTTTTTTGATTATTAACGATATTTGTCATATGCACTGTTGCTTCGTTTGTATGGCAATGATCGCATTTCATATGACATCACTCCTTCCGCAATGTCTCTATCATGGATGCATAAAGATTGCGAATAGCATCATTTCTAGATTCATAATCTACATGTTCAATGATGCTGGCAAATGAATTATGCATCATTTGAGCCTCGCGCTTTGTAATTTTATTATCTTGTAACAATTGAAATAAAGATTGATCAACATCGCGTAAATCGATTAACCGTTCCACGCGATTTGGACCTTCATAGATATGATAGGTTGTCACTGCTGGTACCATATTAGAAGATTCTGGTTGCAACTTACGAATTCTAATATATCCACCTAATCCACGTCTAGATTCAACATCAAATCCTCGTTCATTAGAAAAACGCGTACTCAATACATAGCTAATCTGAGATGGTGCACAATCTAATTCATCGGCCAACTCATTTCTCTTTAAAATCAATCTTTCTTGTTCTTCTGTTAATTTATTAAGTATAAATTTTTCTATTTTATCAGCTATAACGCTCATAATAACACCTCTTTATAAATTTATCTCTTAATTTGTCTTTTTTTGTTCTTTTTAATATAGTTTTATTATATTTGACTATTTGACTATTGTCAAATATAAAGTCAAATTTTTATAAATTATTATTTGACTATTACCTAAATACGTAAATTTATTACATGAATTGCCCCAACAAATCAATGTATGTACGTAAATGTTTCTACGAATAGACTAATATAAGAATTCAATGTATAATATTAAAGATATAATAACGTATGTACGAAAGAAGGTGCTACAATGGCAGATGCATTAGGTCATCAATTATTACTAGATTTATACTCTTGCAATGAAGAATCCCTCTCTTCCGCTGCAGCCGTACAAGAAAGTGTAGCTGCTGCATTTGAGTTAGCAGATATTGAATTAGACGAAATTAACTATCAAGTTATGGATGATGAAATTGTCGTTCTTGCTATTGCAAAACAATTTCACTTCACATTACATGCGTATCCGGAATTGGGTTATGTAGCAGTTGATTTATTCGCCTTCAATCGTACTCTACCACTTACACAATTTATGAAATCCTTACGTCAATCATTTGACTCTGAAAAGGTAAAAGCAACCACTGTCCAACGTGGCGATTTTGGTAACGAACGCGATATGAAACCGCGTCGCAAAACCAAAATTACAACACTTGGTCGCGTATTCCGTACACGTATCCAATTAAAACAAACTGGGGGCAAACTCAAAAAACAAAGCGCTAAGGTTATCAAATCATTAGCTAAAAAAAGTGGCCTAAAAAAATAACATAAGAAAAATCTAAAAAGACCTTGCTCAATACGAACAAGGTCTTTTTACTGCGTAAAAAGGCTAGAGACGAATCTCTAGCCTTTTAATATAAACATTAATAGTCTTATCTACGAAACAAGCATTTCCTCTAAGTCCAAGGTCATAACAATATCATCTACATCATCGCAAAGATATTCTGCATTTGCATCGTTTAACTCTGTTTCGGTACCATATCCATAGGTAACACCTATAGATATACAACCTAATTCATTGCCTGACTCAACATCGTATTTTCTATCCCCTACCATGTATACGAGACGACGTCCCGTATCATCAGTTAATGGATTACCACACAATTCGATAGCCTTTTGTAGAATCTCTTTCTTATGAACCAAGCCTTCTTTGTAATTGGCTCCTACAATGACATCAAAGTATTGTGTAATAGAAAAATGATCTAAAATCTCGCGTGCATAAACTTCTGGCTTAGCCGTAGCCAAGGCCACAGTATAATGTTCATTTTTAACCTTGTCCAATAGGTCGATGATGTTAGGATACAATTGATTTTCGAATTTACCAATGGTACCATAGCGTTCACCAAACTTTTTATATACCTTTTCTGCTTCTTCTAATGCCATGCCACAGTGTTCTTGAAATGAATCTACAAGTGGAGGGCCTAAGAATAATAACAATGTTTCATGAGGTGGAATTTCATATCCAAAGGATTCGAGTGCATATGTGACACTCTTCAAAATTCCTTCTTCTGAATCTGTTAAGGTTCCATCCAAGTCAAAAATAATGGTCTTATTCATAATTATTTCTTTAAAGCCTCTTTTAATGTATGCCATGCTAATACAGCACATTTTACACGAGCAGGCATATTAGAAATATTTTGTAAGGCCATAGCATCTTCCAAATCTTCAAGCTTAGATTCGTCGGTAACCTCTTTTTTTATCATACCCAAGAATAATTCTACCAAACGCAATGCTTCTTCTACAGATTTACCCTTGATAATATCAATCATCATGGATGCTGAAGCTTGGCTGATAGCACAACCAGAGCCTGTGTAAGCTGCATCTTTAATAATGCCATCTTGTACATCAATTTGTAGCGTCAAATCATCACCACAACTTGGATTGTGGCCATGTTCGGAAGCAGTAAATTCACTTAACTCACGTTTATTACGCTTATCTTGATTATGTTCCAAAATAAGTTCCGTATACAATTGATCCATTTCCATGTGAATGTCTCCTAATCTTTAAAGCCCATTACCGAACGGACAGTTTTTAATACTTCTAAGAATGCATCTAAATCTTCTTTACGCGTGTATAAATACATGCTGAGGCGTGTAGATGCAGCTACGTGAAAGAATGCGCCCAAAGGTTGTGCACAATGATGTCCAGAGCGTACACAGATACCTTTAGAATCAAGGATAGTCGCTACATCATGAGGATGTACATCATCTATTGTAAAAGCGATAACGCCATGTTTTTCACGAGGGTTTTGAGATCCCAATACGTGAACATGAGGGATTTCAAGCATCTTAGGCAATACATAGGATACCAATTCTTCTTCATGTGCCTCAATAGCATCCATGCCGAAAGATTCGAGATAATCAATAGCGGCATGTAATGTTACAGCACCATGAGCATTTGGTGTACCAGCTTCGAATTTATATGGTAATTCATTGAATGTAGTAGATTGTTCTTTTACATATTCAATCATATCACCACCGAGTAAGAATGGTGGCATTTTTTCAAGTAATTCTCGTTTCCCATATAGCACACCAATACCTTGAGAAGCGCACATTTTATGACCAGAGAATACGAAGAAATCACAGTCCAAGGCTTGTACATCTACCTTCATATGAGGTGTAGACTGAGCTCCATCAAGAACCACAATAGCCCCTACAGAATGGGCTTTTTCAGTCAATTCTTTCACAGGAAATTCCATGCCAAGAACATTGCTCACATGGGCAAATGCCACAATTTTAGTACTTTCATCAATCTTATTGATTTCACCATCTTTCAAATGGCCCGATTCATCTAAGTACATATACTCTAATGTAGCACCTGTTTTTCTCAGCAACATATTGCCATGTAACAAGATTGGCATGATGTTCTGCAACAGTAATGACAATCTTATCGCCTTTTGTAACAAAATTAGCGCCATAGCTATGAGCGATTAGATTCATCGATTCCGTACTATTACGGGTAAAGACAACCTCTTCTCGCTCACGGGCATTGATAAACTCAACAACGCGGTCACGTGCATTTTCATACGCTTCCGACGCTTCAATAGCGAGGATATGAGAACCACGATGTGGATTACCATTGTGATGAAGCATATGGTCTGTAAGGCGATCCATTACCATTTGAGGAATTTGCGCCGTTGCACCACTATCTAAGTAGATAAGGCGATGACCATTATGTTCTTTATGTAAAATAGGAAAATCCTTATATGCTTCTGTAATAGGTCTCATAGTCAATCCTCTTAAATCTTATTACGTACTGCAGTCAAAGCAGCTTCTTCAATCACGTCATCACCAATGCGATCGATGATTGGTCGAATCATTGATTCTACAATAATATGTTTAGCTTCTACTTCACTAAAACCACGGCTCATGAGGTAGAACAATTTATTTTGATCAATTTGTCCTGCACTAGCTGCATGATTACCTACTACATTATCTTCTTTACACAATAACAATGGTAGAGAAATAGATTTAACAGTAGGATCTAACAATAAACATGTATCTTCTTCAGCACCTTCAGAGGCAACAGCACCGCGAAGGAAATCCAATGTACCACGGAAGGATTTTTTAGATGTATCGCTTAAGGCACCTAATGTATGAATATCACTAAAAGATTTTTTACCACCATGTGTCATGAGCATAGCAATATCAAATTTTTGTTCCTTATTGCCTAAATAAGCAATATCGTGAACGATTTTACTAGATTCACCTTGTAAATCATGTTCATAGTTTAGGAAGTTTTCTTTGCCACCAATTTCTACATTGATGTATTCCACATCGGCATTATCCTCTAGTTTTGTATAGCGATGTTCGATATGCTGTACAGTTTCGTCTAAAAGATTTACTTTTTTAACGACAATCTTGGCATTAGATTTTACATCGTATTCATTAAGATATTGAATATTAGTCGCCTCTTTTGTACCACCATCCAAGAAGAATTGTACTTCTACGTCAGCGCCTTCTTCAACGATAAATTGGAAACGACTGGCAATACGTGCACTCGCATCAATGCGAATACCTACCACTTCTTTTGCCTTAGCAGGCACATGGATACGATAGGCTTCAGCTTCGCTTACAAGCTTAGCTACAGCCTCACCATTAGCACCTTTATAGTTTGTATTCATCAAAGCTGTACCAGATGGCAATGGGCTTATAATGGCATCATTACCTTTTACCAATACAGCTGTAGTTTTGTCTGATTCTCCCCAAAGACTTGCTGGAGTATGGTTAACACGCAACCATCTAAAGGTAGGTCTAGGAAGTTCATTAAATAGTAATTCGCTCATAGTACCTCCTTAACCGATAGAACCTTCTAATTCAAGATTGATTAGATTATTCATTTCAACAGCATATTCCAATGGCAATTCTTTAGAAATTGGTTCTACGAAACCACGAACAAGCATTGCACGAGCTTCTTCTTCACTAATACCACGCGTCATAAGGTAGAAAATAGCTTCATCAGAAATACGGCCGATCTTAGCTTCATGACCTAAATCGACATTATCATTTTCTACAATAATAGCTGGAATTGTATCGGATTGAGAAATTTCATCCAACATCAGGATTCACAAGATACAGTTGCTTTTGCATGTTCTGCATTAGGACCAATTTTCAACAGGCCACGATAAATAGCAGCGCCACCGGATTTGGAGATAGATTTAGAGTTTACATTACTTGTCGTATATGGTGCATTGTGAACCACCTTACAACCAGTATCAAGGAATTGACCTTCACCAGCAAATGTTACGCCTGTAAACTCAGCATGAGCACCTTCGCCATTAAGAATACTCATTGGGTACAAACAGGATACGTGAGAACCAAAGGAACCAGATACCCATTCAATAGTACCGCCTTTACCTACAACACAACGTTTGGTATTGAGGTTGTACATATTCTTAGACCAGTTTTCAATTGTGGAATAACGCAATGTAGCGTTATCCTTAACGAACAATTCTACTGCGCCTGCATGAAGATTGGATACATCGTATTTAGGTGCAGAACAACCTTCGATAAAGTGTACCTTAGCACCTTCTTCTACGATGATCATCGTATGTTCGAACTGACCAGCACCTGGTGCATTCAAACGGAAATAGGATTGCAATGGAATATCCACTTGCACGCCTGCAGGAACATATACAAAGGAACCGCCAGACCAAACGGCACCATGAAGAGCTGCCCATTTATGATCTGTAGGAGGAATCAATGTCATCCAGTATTTTTTTACGATTTCTTCATGTTCATGAAGTGCTGTTTCAATATCAGTATAAATTACGCCTTGTTTTACAAGATCTTCTTGAATGCTGTGATATACGACTTCGGAGTCATATTGGGCACCTACACCTGCAAGAGATGTTTTTTCTGCTTCTGGAATACCGAGGCGATCAAATGTGCTCTTAATATCGTCAGGTACTTCATTCCAATCGCCCTTCATATCTACTTTAGGCTTTACATATGTGTAAATATGTTCCATATCTAAGCCAGAAATATCAGGAATCCCAATTAGGAATTTCCATACGATTGTAAATCTCTAAGGATTTCAAACGGAAGTCAAGCATCCATTCCGGTTCATTTTTATTAGACCAAATTTCACGGATAATATCTTCTGTTAACCCAGCATCAGCAATATAGGAATACTCAAAATTATTCTTTATATCATAGACACCACGGTCCATATCCGCAACTTGGGTTTTCTTTCTTTCTTCCATGTTGCCTCCTATGCTAATGCTTTGTATGCGTCGTAACCTTTTTCTTCAATTTCACGAACCAATGAAGCATCACCAGTCTTAACGATTTTACCGTTGATCAAAATATGTACAAAATCAGGTTTTAATTTTTGTAAAATTTGATTGTGGTGAGTGATGATTAATACTGCATTATCTTCATTGTGGAAACGATTAACACCTTCGGATACAATGCGAACAGCATCAACGTCAAGACCAGAGTCAGTTTCGTCAAGAATAGCCAATTTTGGATTTAAAATAGACATTTGAAGAATTTCATTTTTCTTGCGTTCCCCGCCGGAGAAACCTTCGTTTACATAACGTTGTGCATAGGATGTGTCAAAGGACAATTCATCCATTTTTTCTTTCAATTCTTTTTTGAAAGCCAACGCGCGTACATTTTCACCTGTAATTGTAGATTTTGCAGTACGGATGAAGTTTTCTACAGTAATACCAGGAACGGAAATTGGGCTTTGGAATGACATAAAGATGCCTGCTTTTGCACGATCATTTACAGCATCTTCTGTAATATCCTTGCCATCAAATACGATAGAACCTTTATCGACTGTGTACAATGGGTTACCCATAATAGCATTTGCCAATGTGGATTTACCAGCACCATTCGTACCCATTACGACGTGAATCTCACCTTTATTTATTGTTAAATTAATGCCTTTAAGAATTTTCTTCTCTTCTACAGACACTTCCAAATCTTTAATCTGAAGTAATTCAGCCAAAATATTTCACTCCTTCGTATCAGATAATCTGATTATATGATTAAAACTTTATAGTCACATAGAAAAACGGCGGTACGCACAAGGGTGATACCGCCGTATTCTCTCGCCACTTTAGCAAGTATGTGCATAACAATCTATACTCATTATACATTCTTATCTAAATGATAGCAAGATATTCCTACTAAAATATACAGGAATTAGAAAAAATCCCTATATATCCGTATATCTTATAGTTTATTAATAGTAGTTCTCAACTCTATTTAATTCTCAATATTATAAATTAGAGAAGTCTAATGTACCAAACAAATCATCGTATGTTTCAGCGCGACGAATTTGTGTAACAGATCCATCTTTGTGCAACAACAATTCAGCAGAACGTAATTTACCATTGTAGTTAAAGCCCATCGAATGACCATGTGCACCTGCATCATGAATGATGATACGGTCACCAATATCAATTTTTGGCAATTCTCGTTGAATAGCAAATTTATCATTATTTCACACAAGGAACCAGTTACATCATACACATGATCTTTAGGAGCATTTTCTTTACCCATTACCGTAATATGATGGTAAGAACCATACAATGCGGGACGCATTAAATTAGCCATGCAAGAATCTAAGCCGATGTAATGACGATAGATATCCTTTTTGTGAATAGCTGTGGAAACAAGATATCCAAATGGGCCTGTTACCATGCGACCACATTCGTAGGCCAAAGCAATATCCTTAAGACCATTGCCTTTAATAATTCGATCATAGGCTTCATGAACACGTTCACCCAATTTTTCAAAGTCAACAGGTGTTTGTTCTGGTTTATATGCTACGCCTACACCACCACCAAGATCGATAAATTCAACATCGATGCCTAGTTTTTCTTTGATTTCTACAGCAAGGTTAAAGCAGATTTCAGCGGTGCCTACCAATCCATCAATATCAAGCTCATTAGATACAACCATAGTATGTAAACCGAAATGTTTTACACCCTTTGCTTGTAATTGCTTGTATGCCTCAAATACTTGCTCACGAGTCATACCATATTTTGCTTCCTCTGGAAGGCCGATAATCGTATTGCCCCCTTCTTTCAAAGGACCTGGATTATAACGTACGCAGAATGTATCTGGCAGAGATCCGTGATGTTTTTCTAAGTATTCAATATGAGTAATATCATCTAAATTGATGATAGCCCCCATATCTAACGCCTTTTTATACTCTACATAAGGTGTGTCATTGGATGTGAACATAATATCATGTCCAGTGATACCTACCTTTTCACAAAGAAGTAATTCAGCTAAGGAAGAGCAATCAGCACCTACCCCTAGTTTTTGTAATACACGCATAATATACGGATTTGGAGTAGCTTTCACAGCAAAATACTGTTTAAAACCCTTATTCCAAGAGAATGCGGAGATAAATCTCTTCATATTATTAACGATACCTTCTTCGTCATAAATATGAAATGGAGTTGGATATTTAGCAATAATTGCTTCTAATTGTTCAGATGTAAATGGAACTGTTTTTTGATTCATAATAACCTCTCTACATAGTAAAAGACTCATCTATGATGAGTCTTCTAATTAACTGATTATTTAAACAAGGTCTATTCAAACTATAGCGATTCAAAAGAATCAAGAATGAACATAATAGCCAAAGCTCATTTGAGATGGATAATCCCAACCAAAGAAATTACCGTTGAGATTTAGTATAGTAGCCACTGCTAATGTGCCTATAATCAAAAGGGAGCCCATACGTAAACAAACTCATGATGATAAGAATACCACCAACCATCTCTGCATAGAGGCAATAGTATCTAGAATTACCTCAAAGCCACTTGGTTAGACACCTAAGCGGATAACATGGCCCCTACCTTATAGAGACCTTGTTCACTTACATATTTAAGTATCCATGATAGAACATATAGAAATACCTAATGCAATCGATAGAATAAAAGACCAAATTGGCTATAATCAGGTTTACTTTAAATAAAAAGTTCAAATTATAGTAACAATTTCTTATTATATAGATATTTTTAGATATACAAATTATAAGGAAGTATACTAGTGTCAAACTAAGACTTTATATGAAATTTATAGAATTATATCATAAATTGTTTATGAAATCAATTTATCAAGACTTATTCTAAGAATAAAAAATCCTAATGAATGTAGTAAATTACATTCATTAGGATTTTAATATATTATCTATATGTCGCTAAAAGCAGTTGATTACATCATACCGCCCATACCGCCCATTGGAGGCATTGCAGGAGCAGCAGCATTTTCTTCTACTTTGTCAGCTACGATTGTTTCTGTAGTCAATACAAGAGAAGCGATGGATGCCGCATTTTGAAGAGCAGAACGTGTTACTTTTGCAGGATCCACGATACCAGCTTTTACCATATCGATGTATTCTTCAGTCAAAGCATTGAAACCAACGCCAGCTTCAGTATTTTTAACTTTTTCAACTACAACGGAGCCTTCAAGACCAGCATTGTAAGCGATTTGACGAAGAGGTTCTTCTACTGCACGTTTAACAAGGTTGATACCAGTTTGAACATCACCAGTAGCTTCCAATGTGTTCAATGCAGGGATGATGTCGATAAATGTAGTACCACCACCAGCTACGATACCTTCTTCAACAGCAGCGCGAGTTGCGTTCAATGCGTCTTCGATACGAAGTTTTTTATCTTTCATTTCAACTTCTGTAGCAGCACCTACTTCGATAACTGCAACACCACCGGACAATTTAGCAAGACGTTCTTGTAATTTTTCACGGTCGAATTCAGAAGTAGTTTCTTCTACTTGTGCACGAATTTGGCTAACGCGTTTAGCAATTACATCTTTATCGCCTACACCATCGATGATTGTAGTTTCATCTTTAGTGATGCGAACTTGACGAGCTGTACCAAGGTCAGTAAGTTCTACAGAATCAAGTTTACGACCCATATCTTCAGTAATTACAGTACCACCAGTCAAGATAGCGATATCTTCAAGCATAGCTTTACGACGGTCACCGAAGCCAGGAGCTTTAACTGCTACAGCTTTAAATGTACCACGTAAACGGTTTACTACCAATGTAGCCAATGCTTCACCTTCTACATCTTCAGCGATGATAAGAAGTTCTTTACCTACTTTTACAACTTTTTCAAGTGTTGGCAACATATCTGCGATAGCACTGATTTTACGATCAGTAATCAAGATGTATGGGTTATCCATAACAGCTTCCATACGATCAGGGTCAGTTACCATGTAAGGGGAAATGTAACCGCGGTCAAATTGCATACCTTCAACTACATTTAATGCAGTTTGCAAGCCTTTGGATTCTTCTACAGTGATAACGCCATCGTTACCTACTTTTTCCATAGCTTCTGCAATCAAACCACCAATTTCTTCGTCAGCTGCGGATACGCTAGCTACTTGAGCGATTTCAGATTTACCAGAAACTTTGATAGAGCGTTTTTTGATTTCTTCAACCAAAGTTTTTACTGCTGTTTCAATACCTTTTTTCAAGATCATTGGGTTAGCACCAGCTGCTACGTTACGCATACCTTCTTGAATCATAGCTTGTGCCAATACTGTTGCAGTAGTAGTACCATCACCTGCTACGTCATTAGTTTTAGTAGCAACTTCTTTTACTAATTGTGCACCCATATTTTCAAATGGATCTGGAAGTTCGATATCACGAGCAATAGTTACACCATCGTTTGTGATTGTTGGAGAACCAAATTTTTTATCCAATACAACATTACGACCTTTTGGTCCCAATGTAACTTTTACAGCGTTAGCTAATTGATCAACGCCACGACCCAAAGCGCGACGAGCTTCTTCATTAAACAAAATTTCTTTTGCCATATGTATTACCTCCTAGATAGTAACACTATCCAATGTAAAGAAATATATGCCCTAAGGCAATATAGAATGTATCATTAATATGTATAGCCGTGAAAGCTATTAATCAGCTATTATAATACTGCCAAGATATCGCGTTCGCTAATAATCAAGTGAGTAGCGCCATCGATTTCTAATTCGCTACCAGCATATTTTGCGAACATAACAGTATCGCCAACTTTAACTTCTGGAGCTACACGTTGACCATTGTCATATACTTTACCAGCACCTACTGCTACAACAACACCTTCTTGAGGTTTTTCTTTTGCTGTATCAGGAAGGAAGATACCACTTTTAGTTTTTTCTTCTTTTGCTTCTAAACGGATAAGAACGCGGTCAGCTAATGGTTTTAACATATGATGTCACTCCTTATTTACTATGTATTATTCATAATTCATTAGCACTCTAAATTGCTGAGTGCTAATCACATGTATTATTATAACCGATGTCAAAATAAATGCAAGTACTAATTTTGATTTTTTGACTTTTTAGTTTTTACAAGTATTAATTCATATAAAATAGCCTTCTATATAAGATATATCTCATATAGAAGGCTACTTGTATTTAGTCTCTAATTAGATGATGCTTGCTGAATAATTAATTTACATATGCTAGCAATAGAATCTCGTTTTTTCATACTTAATTGACGAATTCGATTATATGCTTCGTCCTCCGTAATTTTATATAAATCCATAAGAATTCCTGTAGCTTTTTGAATTAACTTTCGTTCTTCTAGTGTTTTCTCTAAATCAGCCATTTGTTGACGTGATTCTACATCATCTAAAAATCGACCACGCGCCATTTCTAATGTAGGAATTAATTGCTCTTCTCTAACGGGTTTTATTAAATATCCATATACACCAGATTCACGAGCTTTAGTCACTAAATCCTGTTGGCTATAACTAGTTAAAAGCACAACAGGTGCCAAATGATCAAACCCAATTTGACGAGCCGCTTCTATGCCATCTAGCTCAGGCATTTTTACATCCATTAACACCGCATCAGGTTTTAGCTCTTTGCACATCGTAATAGCTTCAACACCATTCGATGCTTCCCCCACTACCTCATGTTGTTCAGATTCTAAAATATCTCGCAAATCCATGCGAATTAAAGATTCATCATCAACGATTAAAATACGCATTTATTGCTCCTTACGAATATGAATTGTAACAATGACACCGACATCACCATTTTCAATCGTCATATGACCTTGTAGCTCATGAGTCACCAAGTTATTAATAATCTGCATGCCTAATCGCTTACTTTTAGCCATATCAAAATCAGGTGACAAACCTTTACCTGAATCGGTAAAGATTAGGGTGATTGTATCATCTTTACTGGATACGGATAATGAAATCACCCCATCAGCTCCAGCCAATCCATGCACAATACTATTAGAAATAAGTTCATTGAATACAAGAGAAATATAACTGGCTTGATGAGATGAAATAATACAATCGTCTCCATGATAACGAAATTCTACATGTTGATTACGATTTACCATACTCTGACGCAATAATCGGCACAATTCATCATATATAGACCGTATAGAAATATAGTCCTCATCATAATGGGATACTAAATCATGAACAAGAGCCATGCTTTCAATACGGGAAATACCTTCTTGTAAGGCCGATTTTACCTCTGGTAAATCTGAACGACGTGCCTCCATCCGTAGTAAACCGGCTACTGTTTGTAAGTTATTTTTGACACGGTGATGTATCTCTTTAATAATGGAATTTTTAACAAGCAGTTCTTGTTGCTGTTTACTTTCACGGGTGCAATCGTGAAGAATCAAAAAACAACGACATTCATTGCGTCCCATTGGAATGGGAATCATATGCTGTCTTAATACCATATTGTGATAAATTTCTTCAGACACATAATCATTTCTTTCATCTATTACACGATGAATGGCAGATATTTTTAAAGAACTTCCAAAAATAGATGTGCCCACCAACCGCCGATCAACACCGACAATATCCGCCAAGTGTAACGCCGTATCATTGCCGTACAGGATAGTCCCATTTTGGTCAAAAATGATGAGCCCATCCAAATACGATATAGGCTCATAATCTTTAATTTGTTCATCTGTGGCCGTCAACATCAATCGTTGCATCGTATCGGCTACGATAAATCCTCGTTTGCCTTCCATCCCATTGGCAGGCGCTATATAAGAGAAGGAAATCCCCCCTATAGTCTTACCACCATTATCGACAATGGGAAATAGATATTCAAATCCATTTTGTGTGGATTGTTGAAAGCTTTCACCGGTGGTGATTAGTTTTTTCCACATATCAGAACTAGGTATGCGTGATGTAACTAATGAGTCATTAGACTCATATATACACATCATGTCATCATTCGCAATCTCTGTAAACAAGACAATCTTGTGTTTACTCACCGATTGGCCAAAGCGAATCATATGACTAATATGAACTAGTAAGGCTGCTTGCAAACTAGATAGGTTTGTTTCCTTAACAAGTTCATCATATATATGTACAGTCATACTACTTACCTTCTACCCATGCAACGGTACCAATTGGCACACTAGGCTTAGCATTTAAATGTAAATCGCAGAACTTTCCGGCTTGTGCCATATAGTAAGCACGGCACCCGATCATAGCCGCATTATCAGTAGCTAAAATTTTACCTGGTTTATAATACGTAAACCCTTCTTTATTACACATATTCTCTAATGCTACTTGTAATCCTTGATTGGCCGATACACCACCAGCGATGGTTATTTTAGTTTCCCCTAGTGTATGAGCTGCATCCTTAGTTTTTTCTACCAGAACATCTACGATGGCCTTTTGAAAGGACGCTGCCACATCAGCTTTATTTATGTCTTCACCCTTTTGAGATTTACTATTTAAATAATTAAGAACAGCTGATTTTAAGCCGCTAAAGCTAAATTCAAAATTTCCGGACTCACTAAGGGCCTTTGGAAACTCAATAGCTTCTGGATTTCCCTCCTTTGCTAATGCATCAATATGAGGTCCTCCAGGATATGGAAATCCCATGACACGGGCAATTTTATCAAAAGCTTCACCTGCCGCATCATCCCGTGTTTGTCCTAAAATTCCAAATTCTTCATAGCCTCTCACATGAACTAACATAGTATGACCACCGGATACAACAAGGCTTAAAAATGGTGGTTCTAATGTGGGATTAGCTAAGAAATTAGCAAAAATATGACCTTCCATATGATGAACAGGTACTAAGGGAATCCCCGTAGCAAAGGATAACCCTTTTGCAGCTGCTACACCAACTAACAGAGCCCCTACCAATCCAGGGCCATAGGTCACCCCTATATGATCGATGTCATCCAATGTGACATAAGCATCCGCTAAAGCCTTATCAATAACAGGGATAACTTGTTCTATATGATGACGGGATGCAATTTCTGGCACTACACCACCAAATTTTCGGTGAATTGGCACCTGACTCGATATGACATTAGAAAGTACTGTACGGCCATCCTTAAGCACAGCTGCCGATGTTTCATCACAGCTACTTTCTAATGCTAATGTATATACACTCATTTTCCTTCCTCTTTAATAAGAGACATGATATACGCATCTTCTTTAGGCTCAGAGTAATAATTTTTTCGCATACCTTTTACAGTAAACCCCAATTGTCGGTATAGGGATAAAGCAGATAAATTAGATATACGAACTTCTAAAAAGATTTCATGCATGCCTCGTTTAAAACATTCCTCTATTAATGCACTCGTTAGTTTAGCACCAAAGCCTTGGCGTCTTGCAGATGGACGTATAGCAATATTCGTAATTTGTCCTTCATCATATACAAGCCACGCGCCTGCATAACCTACAACACCATTAGCATCTTCTATGACATAATAGAGTTTCTTATCTTCATTAACTAATTCTGTTTCTATGGAATCCAAACTCCAAGGAACAGAAAGCATTCCATTTCAATAGCAAAAATTTCCTTTGCATCCTCAATCGTTGCTCTACGGACTGTCATGTCTATTTTTCACCTGCCGCTTCGATTACTGTGACTGTAGGATTCTCCTTTAACATAGCAGGATTATCTTTATGCTTTTCTTCCCACAATACTTCTGCTTCGGACCTTCTAATATAGTACGGAACCATATCCATAGGATCAGCACTTTCACCTCGTTCAATCATTGACCGAGCACTTAATAATAAAGAACTAGCCTTAGGTATGCGATAGATAGGAGCACCAATGATTAATAACTCATCATCTTCTACTAATGGAGCAATCCGCTTAATACCATCGCCCACAAATACGACGCGTTTATGTTGGTTTCGTAATCGCTCTACTAATGAAGCAGCTTCCACTACAAATGGCTCTTCTTTAACCTGTAAATGCGCTCCATCATACGTATACAGAGCCGCATAGACATGTTTCTTTTGAGCATCAATAACAGTACAAATCGTATCCGTAGTATACGGAATATTACGAGCTAATCCATCCATAGTCATAACACCGTATAAAGGTATGTGTAATGCATACGCCATAGCCTTTGCCGTTCCCATACCAATACGCAATCCCGTAAAGGAACCAGGGCCACTAGCAACAACGATGCCCTTTAAATCAGACTTTTCCACCCGTGTCATCTCTAGTAATGCTTGAATATGTGGTACCAATTGCTCAGAATGAGTCAGTCCTGCTTGTATGGTAATTTCACCAAGTAATTGACTTTCATTCATCACAGCAACACTAGAAACGACAGAACTCGTTTCAATTCCCAACCACATACGTACCTCCTAAAGTATTCAATGTTTCAGTATCAAGTACATCACTCTCTAATGTAACCCGTCTGGAATGAGCATCAATCGAATGAATATAAATCCATAACGTTTCATCAGGCAATTCATCTATAAACTTATCAGCCCATTCAACGATCGAGATTTGATCCTCTGTAAATTCATAGAACCCGATATTTCCAGTTCACTTACATCATCCATACGATATAAATCAAAATGGTATATTTCACCAGTTAATATCATATAGGTATTCATCAAAGAAAATGTAGGACTTGTAATTTCCTCTACCACACCCAGTCCTTTAGCAATGCCTTGGGACATATGGGTCTTACCGGTCCCCAAATCACCAATTAAAGCAATACATAATGGGTTACCGCTTTCTTTTACCCACTGTCCTAATCGCTCGCCAAAACATTGTGTATCCTCTACAGAATGTGTTTCTAATGTAACTTTATTTTTACTCATGAAAATGATTATATCCTTTCGCTTCTAATAAGCGTATCTCTTTATCCTTAGTCACCGATTGTACCATCGGTTTTCCTTCTATAACCTCACCAATAAGCGTGATAGAACCTAACTGTTCTAATTCATGTGAAAGTTCCTTAGGTGCCGTAAAAACGAGTTGAAAATCTTCGCCGCCCAATAAGGCATAATCAACAGGATTAGTATGTAATGTAGCAGCTAGTTTATATGTTTCTTCATGCAATGGAATAAGTGATTCGTCAATAACGATTGAAACATGTGATGCCTTTGCAATTTCATTCAACTCACTACTAAGGCCATCGCTAATATCGTTCATACTGTGAATACCAAGTTCGCGTAACGATTGGCCTAATTCAATTTGAGGTTCTGGTCGTTGATGACCAATGCGCGTCATAGGATAGCCATCAAGGTTATATGATAAGGATCTAACCCTGTGGCAGCATAACCAATATAATTAGTAACGCCCACCACATCCCCAGGTCGAGCGCCACTTCGTAGTATCGCTTTACCTTTCGGCACTTCGCCTATGATAGTAATGGTCCACACCATGGGGCCATCTATACTGACAGTGTCACCACCAATAAGATTTACATGATATCGTTGGCACTGATCCTTAATCCCTCTATAAATTTCATCTAAAATTCGCGTGTCAATATGACCTGACGCAGCTACAGATAATACAACCTGACGCGGTATACCTCCCATAGCAGCAATATCACTCAAATTAGCCGTCATCAAACGATATCCTACATCATAGGGCGCCATATAATGAAAGCTAAAATGAACACCTTCCACCATGGTATCCGTACTTATGAGCTGATCATACCCTTCACTAGCTTTATAAATGGCACAATCATCGCCAATACCTTGCACCACTGTCTTATTGTCATATATTGTATCCGATTCAATACTATGTATGAAATTAAATTCACCAAGAGTTTTAAGTTCCACAATATCACCTTTTTTATCTTATACACTATATGTATTGTAACATATATAGGAATGCAAAAAAAATCGACCTCATCATACCGATGAGGTCGATTCGTACATTATTTTTTTATGAGTTGTTCCATCCGTTTAACAGGGCTCTTCGTATCGAATGCACCTACAACAGGAACCTTTTTACCATCACATACAAAGAGCACTCCATTGATATTATCAAAAGAGGTCAATGTATTAACAATAGCAGCCATTTGCAACTTAACAGTTAAGTCGCCACCTTTACCATCAACAAAAGCTTTATTTACCTCTACAGAAGCAACTCCATCTTTAACTGTTACAGAGTTGATTTCTATCGCTTTATCAAAGATAGGATACTTTTGTTGGCGATCAGCTTTTAACATGGCAAGCAATGCCGCCTTCGGCGTCACCTTATCCGCTGCGATATCCACGGATTGTTGTTTAACACCGGAACCATCTTCAGTAGGAACAAAGAATACCATTTTAACGGATTCACTAGAAGCCTTAGCAGTTTCAGCATCTTTATTGACCTTCACCTCTTGGCTTACGTTTGCAGAACCTGTGTTTTGCATTTGATTGGAATTACAGCCCGCTGTAAAAGCTAGGATGCCGATACAAGCAATCACTGTTATTTGATTTCGAATATTCATCCTTAGCCTCCAAAGTAACTAGCAATACCAGCAGCAATGCGATTAGCAAAGTCTTGTTCTGTTTGTTCGCTCTTCAATGCACGTTCTTCATTAGGGTTAGAAATAAAGCCTAATTCTACGAGAATAGCCGGCATATTTGTATGTCTCAATACATACAAATTACCTTCTTGGATACCTCTGTCACCATTGAAACCTGGTACATTAGCAATTTGATTTTGTACTTTTTGTGCTAAGCGAGCATCATTACCAGTTTTAGAATAGTAGTATGTAGCAATGCCACCTACACTTGGGTTGTTGAAAGAGTTAATATGAACACTTACAAAGGCATCTGAATTATGGGAGTTCGCTATATTAACGCGAGCACCTAACTCATCAACACCACTCGCATTAGGACCATATACATCGGCATCTGTAGTACGAGTCATGAACACCTTAGCACCGCGAGCTTCTAAAGCTGATTTCAAATATTTAGAAATCGGTAATGTTGCACTTTTTTCTTGGAACCCTGTAGGGCCGATAGCACCTGGGTCGCTACCACCATGACCTGGATCAATAGTAATCACCTTACCGGATAATCCTCCTGATACAGAGTATTTACCGGACCCTTTGCTACTTGCTGGCGCTGTAGCTGGGGATGGTTTCTTACCATAATTGATAGGTTTTGGAGCCACGCCTTTTTTCTGTACATCTACAACAATTCGATACGGCTTTTGATTGACTGTATCCTTCTTCAAAGAGAAAACCTTCACATCATTAGTATCCAATGCGGATGGAGTTTTAATCGTAACTGCCACATCGTTGCCTACTTGTGAAAGTTGAGCTACGCTAGCAATGGAAGAATCCATATAAATAGTATTCTTCGTCGTTTTTAGCTTCGTATTCTTCAAAGTAACCGTTGTCGTTTTTCCATCTTTACTGATGGATGCTGCCGCTTTTACAGGAGTAGATAAATCCATAACCATACGTACATATGGAACAGGTGCATCAGTTCTCGTTACCCAACGAGCATCCTGTAAATTAGCAGCCTTTGCTTGACTTAACATCAGTGGTACAGCCATGAGAAAAGCAAAGCAAATTAAAAATAGTTTACGCAATACATTCACTCCAATCTAACTGACATACTTTTTGTCCAAACCATAGAGATGAGCCGATGATACTAATGTTTCGTCTCATCGTTCCAATCTATCCATAAACTAATGTTAGATTATAGATAGATTATTTCATACAAACATGAAGATAAGTATACGGATTATACATATCTATCATCGTTCTGTAGAAATTTGCCATTCATTCCCATCCGTACTAATGTGAATACGTCCCATCGTATCTGTACGATAAATGGCGATATTGTGTTCATTCAAATGACGTAATGTCACATCATGAGGATGACCATATTTATTATATAACCCACAAGAGATTAATGCACTCTCTGGTTTGACGGATTTTAGGAAATCTTCAGAACTACTTGTTCGTGATCCGTGATGACCTACCTTTAAAATACGAGCAAAGAGCTTACTATTTTGCTCTTTTATAAGCCGTTGTTCTTCTTGTAATTCTGCATCACCTGTAAAGAGCATAGAAAATTTACCAAATATAAATTTACCAACAATAGAATTATTATTTAAATCCGGTTGCTCTTTTTTATCTACTAATATATCATCCCAAGGCGCATATACTACAAATACTGCACCATGACCAAAATCAACAGTACCACCTTTTTTTAACGTAGTGCGTTGAATATTCTTTTTCTCAATCCATTTTTCATATGTTTTATACATATTATTGTCAACAGAAATACCATCATCATATACATGTTCTATAGGCATTGCTTTTGCAATAGCTAAAAAACCACCCATATGATCTGCATGAGGATGTGTGATGATGACATTTTTAAGCTTTGTAACACCGAGGTTATGTAGTTGGGCTACAATATTTTCACGATGTTCTATATCTCCCGTATCAATCATGCTATACTCATCACCAACTTTAAGAAGTATTGCATCCCCTTGTCCGATATCTAGCATATAGATATCAACATGCCCTTCTGCATTAGTCTGCTTTGTATCAATAGAATAATTGGATGATGCCGACACGGCTTGTGTAGCCGCTTTGGATACATCTGAATTCGAACAACCTGCTAGCACAAACAGTGGCACTAATAAAGCTATGAAGCATAGTAGTATTCGTTGTAATCTCGTCATCTACCTATCCTTTCAATAACTCTTGTAGTACCAAACCAACGGATTGGCTTACATCACTTGGTGTATAGCCCCAAGGTTTTTCTTTAGCCAATATATCAGCGCTTCGACTATGTACATAGACACCTAATAAGGCCGCAGACTGTAAAGAATAACCTTGTGCTACAAGGCGGCTATAATCCCCGTTAAACTATCACCCATTCCTCCTGTTCCCATACCAGGATTGCCTATCATATTGATATATACTTCACCGGTAGGAAAGGCAACTAAACTAGGAATTCCTTTTAAAACGAGCACTACATTATGAGCTACAGCAAATTGAATCGCTAACTCTACATAATGCTTCTCTATAAAATTAATGGATGTATCAATAAGACGGCTAAACTCGCCTAAATGAGGTGTCATAATACAATTTTTAAACTGCATATTGCCTTCATAAGTAATAGTCTTATCCCCATGTGCATAAACATGTCCTATGGTGCCAAGAGCATATAATCCATCAGCATCGATAACCATATGTCCCGATTGTCGTTCTAACAAAGAATTTACCAATACTTTGGCATCATCTGTGCGTCCTAATCCAGGGCCAACGGCAACGACATCATACGATTGTAAATTGGTGGAACCTATATTTTCTAATGGCAATACCATGATTTCTGGTATGCATTTAGACTGTACGATAGATCGCACACTATTAAGAACGGCTAATGAAACCTTACCGGCCCCACCGTGTACGGCCGCCTCTGCGCTTATGATAGGTGCTCCTACCATTGATTCAGAACCGCCCACAATTAAAGCATTACCATTAACACCCTTATGGGCTTGTGGCATTCGATCACTAAGTTCCAATGAAGCTAAACGATCATATAAAACATAATGAGATGTGTTAAACGGCGCCTCTGATTCTAATGCTAATTCCCAAGGCACCCCTAACGGTGCGATGATTACTGTGCCTGCCAAGGATTTGCCTGGATATAACAATAGCCCCTCTTTAATAGATCCAAAGGTCACTGTCGCATCATAGGATAATGTATAATCCGAAGCCTGCCCCGTAGTGGCATCAACACCAGCGGGCACATCGATAGCCCATAGAGAAAATCCATATTGGTTGCGTTCCACATCAATGTCATGTAGTACAGATATTACAGATTCTCGTAATTCACCTTGAAAACCTGTTCCCATTAAACCTTCTACGACAACATGAACACGAGACCAATCACTAAAACTTTCAAAAGGAACAATATCAATTCCCATGGCGCGCACCATGGTCAGTTGTTTATTAAATAGCTCACTACCATGTGATACATTGCCTACTAATGCAATGGTAACGGGAATTCTTTGTTCTATTAAATGACGAGCCGCTACCAGTCCATCGGCTCCATTGTTACCAACACCACATACAAATAGAACCATACCTGTAAAAGGATCGTCGTGAAAACGTTCTCCTTCTACATCTACCAACGCATCGGCTATACCTCGACCTGCATTTTCCATGAGCAACTCCAAAGGCACGTGTAGATGACGCGGTACATAGGCATCAATATGCTGTGATGCTTCTCTCGTTAAACTGTACATAAATTACCTCTTTATGATGACCGTACTCATAGCGTACGACCGACAGTGACTAATAGAAACTATAGATTCTGTATACATTCGTTCTTGCATAATTTTTTTGAAAGCCCCCGTTATGATTAGAGATGGAGCCCCGAATTCATCATGGCACACCTGAATATCTTGCCATGATCCATATCGCAATCCAGTTCCCAATGCTTTCAAAAAAGCCTCTTTAGCTGCATAAATACCAGCATAAGATTGGTATACCCCTGTACGTTTACTTTCACAATAAGCGATTTCACGTTCCGTGTATACGCGCAGTCGAAAACGATTTGACCGCTCTATGGCCCCTTTAATTCGATCAATTTCTATAATATCTGTACCTAATCTCATGTCATAACCTCTTATGTGTCGATTATCTATCATTTTATTATACACAATTTTGTTAGATTAATCATTGATGAAGTGCAGCCCATTAATAGTTAAGCATACTATAAATAAAAACCTTATGATTACTATTAACAGCTGCATACATTATGTTATGACGCATATCCATATCTTCTATTTCAAGATTTTTTGGAAACGAAGAAATCTTTGTAACATTACCAGTTTTATCTACTGTAACAACTGTAGATAATGTTGCGAATATAGTCTTACCATCATTAGCAAATGCGCCATTATTATTATAATCATCATGATGGGCATCTATATCTTTAGACCGAATTAGTTGAAACTGAGAGTTATAATAATTGATACGTCTCATTGTGGCATCTATGGGGACAATCGATATAAACTGATTCGTCTTTTTATCATAGGCTAAATTAAATACCCGTTCAGGAATCGTAATAGTATTGCCAATACTCATTGTATCTGCATCTATTGTAGTAATACGATGACCATTAACCATGGCATTCGTGGTGTATAACAAATTAGTATCCGGATTATAGGTAAGCGTATTCATATGTGCTAATACACTAGCATCACGAAACTTATAGGTGCCAACAATATCAAATGTTCTTGGATCTAGCTCATATATAACTTGTCGCGTATTTTCAGAATTAATACAGGCCAACACAAATACATCTTTTTTTGAGTTATAACAGAATCCTTGACATTGATTGACAGAACTATCAATGGGTATCTCTTTTAATAGTTTTAGATCAACTATCGCCTTACTAACATCTTGTTGCTGCAGTGCATATGTTGTTGGTAGATAATCCATGATGTGTTGTATATCCATATAGACCTCTATCATTCTACTTGAATCATATAAACAAAAAACAGGTGATAAGATTACTCTTATCACCTGTTCAAGCGTTTCCGCTTGTAGTTGGTGCCGGAGGTGGGACTTGAACCCACACGGTGTTACCCGCTTGATTTTGAGTCAAGTGCGTCTGCCATTCCGCCACTCCGGCGTCTCGGAACATTTGTAATTATATAGGAATAACAAAGGTCTGTCAACAAATTTTTTATATTTTTTCTAAAATATTTGTGAGTGTATGCATCGCCGCATTATCTTGCTGTTTCCAGGTCAAAGTAACACCTGTGATATAACCTTTTCGAGCGTATTCAACATCTGTTGGTACGTCTTCCTTTCCACAATCCAAGTCACCCGCCAACCAATAATAATCTTGACCTCGTGAATTAATTCTAGCATCAATAATATTACTATAAGTTTGAAGTCCTTGGCTCACTAATTTAAAATGGTCCCAATCACAAATACCGCGCAATGGAAAATTAACATTTAATAGGCCTTCAAAATTACCATTTACATAAATCTTCTCAATCAATTCATGAATAAACGGATGCATTTCATGGCCACGCTCAACAGAATACCGCTCTACAGATAATGCAAGACCAGGAATTCCATAAAAGGCACTTTCCATAGCTGCCGATACAGTTCCTGAATACAATACATCAGAACCTAAATTAAAACCATGATTAATACCTGAAATAACAAGATCAGGCATATCATCGGCTAATAAATAACTGAGGCCAAATTTCATACAATCTGATGGAGTTCCTGTAAGTGCATAAAGGCGAGGATTTTCATCCTCGCCATTGTACGCATCTAATTTTAAAGGAATCTCAGTCGTCAATGCATGGGATTTAGCACTTTGTTCAGTAGCTGGTGCTACAACGGTAACACGATAATATTGACTTAAATACGTCGCTAATTGGCGTAAGCCATCAGCTAAAATGCCATCATCGTTACACATTAAGATATGCATAGTCACTCCTATAGATTCTATTTTTTATTCTTATTCATATCTCCCATACGAGTTAATTTAACATCACCCAAGCCAACTGCTCTTGTATGCACCGTATGAGACCATTCCTTATTATGCCGACGGAACCATCCTAAAATATTTACTGGAACCCATGAATATACAAAGATTGGATATAACAAATAGTAGAACCAAATTTTAGGTGGTACCTTAATTTTCAATAATACAATTAATGGGAATAGATATTGCCCAATACCTATAATTTGCCATACTGACATAGGCATAATTTGGTACAAAATATTAGTATAAATTGGTACATATGCATTGATATAAGAAAATACCAAATATACAGTCGTCAACAATAAGAAATATGGCTGACTAACCTGCAAAATACCATCTAAAATAACAATATTACCTTGCTTAATGCCCGCTGCAAATAATTTAGGAATATAACGATCTGCACAATCAAATTGGCCTTGTGCCCAACGCAAGCGTTGTTTACAAGAGGCCATCATAGTCGTTACTTTTTCATCATACACGATAGCATCATGAGCCCATGTCGTCTTAATACCATGTGTTAATAGCTTCATAGAGAACTCCATGTCCTCTGTTAAGCTTGTACAATCCCATCCGTATTCTTTAATAATAGATGTACGAATACACATGCCTGTACCACCCAATGCTGTGGATAAACCAATGCGATATTTAGCTAAATGCCACATGTGGTTAACCATCCAGAACATGATGGAAAAAGTACCAGCCACCCATGAATCAGTTGGATTTTTTGAGTTAAGATAACCTTGAATAACAGATTCACCTTTTTCGAGATGATCGTTCATTTCTAACATAAATTGAGGATGTACCAAGTTGTCAGCATCAAAGATGAGGAATGCATCATATTTCCTATCCATTTTATCCACGCGGTCAAACATCCAACCCATGGCATATCCTTTACCAACCTCTTCTTTATTGAAACGTTCATGTACATTAGCTCCTGCAGCACTGGCCACTTCAGCTGTTTTATCAGTACAGTTATCAGCTACAACAAAAATATCATACAACTCATCTGGGTAATCTAAACCTTTTAAGTTTTTTACGAGTTCTCCTACTACAGCCTCTTCATTATGAGCACACACAACAATGGCGAATGAATTTTTTGGCGTATAGTTTTTATGAACTCGAGACCGCCACATACCTATAACGGCAAGTACGAAATAATAAACCGTATAAATTACGATTATTACCTGCATAGGAATCAGTATCAGATCCAGTAGGTAATCCATAAGACAAACCTCCACAGTCTATTTGCGCACTATATTTAACGCCGTATTAAACAGACCAAACAACACATAACCAGTAAAAATCATAACAGCCCATGTATGCCAATCATATACCAATGCAGCAATAATGATAATAGCAACTAATGCGATAGCAATTTTGCTAATACGAACTGCACTGTGACCTTTAAAGTCAGGATATTTTACTTCACTAACCATTAGGATTCCAACAAGAATCATAGACACAAACACAACTAGTTGTGGAACTTGCACACCACATAAAATATAGGTAGCAGCTAAACAACCTGCCGCTGGAATAGGAAGGCCTTCAAAATAACCATGAACTTCATCTGTTTTAATATTAAAACGAGCTAGACGAAAAGCACCTAAAACGGCAAAGGCTAATAATGGAACATAGCCAAGCCAGCCTAATCCTTGTAAATCGTTAACATACAGCATATAAGCAGGGGCAACGCCAAACCCAACTACATCGGATAAAGAGTCTAATTCACGTCCCATAGGACCTGCTACGCCTAACGCACGTGCCACACGTCCATCTAAACCATCTGCAATCAGTGATAGTATCACGCAAATAGCTGCTCCAAAGGTATTGCCCGTAGCAGACAATGTAATACCGATAACACCAAATGCTAAATTAGAACTAGTAAATAAATTTGGAATAACTGATTTATTCATGACGGAGCCTCCCGATAATTGTATCGCCACCAGTAATATGTTGACCTTTCAATGCAAATCTCTACATTTTTATCCATGTAAATTTCAGTACATGAACCAAATTTAATCATACCATATAACTGGCCACGTTGTAATACACTATCAAGATCTGTCCAAGAAACGATACGACGAGCCAATAAACCTGCAATTTGTGTTACCAGAACTTCTGTTTTATCGTTTTCTATACAAATTGTGTGACGTTCATTTTCAAACCCCACATCTTCTTTAAAAGCAGGTAAAAAACTCCCCATCGTATAATGACGATATGTAATTTTACCTTCAATAGGAGCTCGATTTGCATGCACATCAAAAACAGATAAAAAGATTGTTACCTTTTTACATTCACGATGTAAATACAAGTCTTCATATACATCTTCAATTTCCATTACCTTTCCATCAGCTGGAGATAAAATAGCATCTGGATCAGTAGGAATGTTGCGTTTTGGATTTCTAAAAAAGTTCACAAAAAATAATGCCAAAATAAATGTAATGATTGCGATACTATAATATCCAAAATACGCCGCTATAATCGTAATGAAGAGCATCACTCCGATTAAAGGAAATCCTTCTTTTATTATTGGTCCTGTAGGCACAACTAAACTCCCCTATTTATTCTTAATAACAGTCCACATAAACTTTGGTATGGCCAACATACGGCCAATACGTTTAGGTTCTAGATATAATCTATATAACCATTCTAAACGATTGCGTTGCATCCAATGAGGTGCACGGGGAATATTTCCCGCCAATACATCAAAAGACCCTCCTATACCAATGGCCACAACGCCTTGTAAAGAGGATAATTTTTCTGAAATCCATTGTTCCTGTTTTGGCACACCTAATGCAACAAATACGAGCTTAGCACCCGAAGTTTTAATATCGTTAATAATACGTTGTTCCTCTGCTTCATCAAAGAAACCATCATGGATACCAGCTATATTAATAGTACCATACATTGCTTGTAAATTAGAAACTGCTTGTTGTGCTACCCCAGGTGCAGCACCTAAACAATATACGGGGATTTGATTGCTTACAGCTTTTTTAAACAATTCTTTGGTAATATCAACACCAGTAACGCGTTCAGGTACTCTTTCACCCATGCGTTCCGCTGCCCACAATATACCAGCTCCATCTGGAACAACTAGACTAGCGGAATTCAAGATCCCGTGTAACACGGGATCCTGATTTGCTAGCATAACCATTTCAGCATTGGCAGTTGCTACAAGATGTAGCCCTGATTGCTTTGTCATCTCTATAATTTTTGAAACTGCTTCGTCCATAGTGATGCAATCAATAGGGACGGATAATACCGAAATACGTTTACTCAAAATAATACTCCATTATAAACCACTATAGTTCGGTGCTTCTACGGTGATACTTACATCATGTGGATGACTTTCTTTCAAGCCTGCTGCCGTAATTTGAATAAATTGAGTGTTTTCAATCATTTCTTTAATATTATGGCAACCACAGTATCCCATACTTGCACGTAAACCACCAACCATTTGGAAAATAGTATCTGCCAACATACCTTTATAAGGTACACGACCTTCGATACCTTCAGGAACTAATTTTTTAGCTTCTGATTGGAAATAACGATCTTTACTACCAAGCTTCATAGCCCCTAAGCTACCCATACCACGGTATACTTTATAGGAACGGCCTTGGTAAATAACAGTTTCTCCTGGGCTTTCATCAGTACCAGCAAGAATATTACCCATCATAACAACATTGGCACCAGCTGCAATCGCTTTTGCAATGTCGCCAGAATATTTAATACCACCATCAGCGATGATTGGAATACCATAACGTCTTGCCACTTGAGCGGACTCATAGACAGCAGTGATTTGAGTACACCAATACCAGCAATGACACGTGTTGTACAAATAGAGCCAGGTCCAATACCAATTTTAACAGCATCTGCACCAGCTTCAATAAGAGCCTCTGTACCAGCTGCCGTTGCCACATTACCAGCAATAACCGGAATATGTGGATATGCTTGTTTAATTTCTTTTAATGTACGCAACACACCTGCAGAATGACCATGAGCAGTATCGACGATGATAACATCGGCTTTAGCTGCTACGAGAGCATCTAGACGATCATACATATCTTTAGAAACACCAACCGCAGCACCAACTAATAGACGGCCGCTAGCATCCTTTGCAGAATTAGGATATTTTGTAGCTTTTTCAATATCTTTAATAGTGATTAAACCCTTTAAATTACTATCTTTATCAACTAATGGTAATTTTTCAATACGATGTTTGCTCAAAATGGATTTAGCCATTTCCAAGGAAGTACCTTCAGGAGCTGTAACTAAACCTTCACTTGTCATACATTCGCCAATTTGACGGGATAAATCAGTTTCAAAACGCATATCGCGATTTGTAATGATCCCCACTAGTTTACCATGTTCTGTAATAGGTACACCAGAGATTTTATATTTGCGCATCAATTCTTCTGCATCAGAAAGAAGATTTTGAGGGCTTAGGAAAATCGGATCAACGATAACACCATGCTCAGAACGTTTAACTGTATCAACTTCATGAGCTTGTTCCTCAATGGACATATTCTTATGGATAACACCCATACCACCTTCACGAGCCATAGCAATAGCCATACGGGACTCAGTAACAGTATCCATGCCAGAACTAATCATTGGAATATTCAGTGAAATATCACGTGTTAATTGTGTCTTTAAATCTACTTGATATGGTAATACATCAGATGCTGCCGGCACTAACAATACATCATCAAAAGTCAATCCACGCATACCGAATTTATCGTCTCTCATTTGTTTTTCCTTTCTCGTATAATAAAAAACAAAACTACGACCCGCTCTAGCCCATTGGGCTAGAACGGATAATCGTAGCTTTTATTAGCGTTCAGACCGCAAAATGCCGCCTTCCATGAAATCATCTTTTTTCATATCTACAAAAATAACTTTTACTGCTTCTGCAGGAACCTTTACGATGTCTACAGTAGCCTTAGTGATTGCTTCACCTAATTGTTTTTTTGTTCTTTTGTACGACCTTCAACGAGTTCAACATGAATTAATGGCATATGGCACCTCCATAGATACAAAAATATTGTTTTTTATATTATACGAGAATAGGCCGTTATATACAAGGGGAAAACCTAGATAAAACCTAGTATTATCGCACCTTATAGAATTATTAGCCCTACCTCTTAATTATACAATATTCTAAGAAATTTTTCACCAAATCTTTTTGATAATTCTTCTTTCATTCGAATTTCTAGTTGATCGATGCCAAATTCTCGAATATATGACAGTACATCATTACGTGCTGCCACTAGTATATCTATATCTTTTATGATATTAGCTACCCGTAAATCAGGTAATCCCGATTGCGCCAGTCCAAATAATTGCCCCGAACCTCGAAGCAATAAATCTTGTTCTGCTAATTCAAATCCATCTTGCGTAGACTCCATTAACCGCAACCGTTCCTGACTGACATCGCCCTTTGAATCACTAACCAAAATACAGTATGCCTGAATGTCACCACGTCCAACGCGGCCTCGCAATTGGTGTAGTTGTGATAACCCAAAGCGCTCAGCCCCTTCTATGCACATAATCGTCGCATTAGGAACATTAACGCCAACCTCGATGACGGTTGTAGACACAAGTAATTGAATACGGCCATCATGAAAGGCTTGCATCACCTCATCCTTTTCTTTGGGGTTCATACGACCATGAACAAGGCCTACTTCAAAGCTTTTATAAAAATAGTCTTTCAATTCCAAAAAAAGTTCTTCTGCAGCTTGCAAATCAAGTTTTTCAGATTCCTCTACAAGAGGGCAAACCACATATACTTGATGACCAGCCGCCATTTCCTTACCAAAGAACACGCGCAATCGTTCTTTATATGAGCTATCTACTACATAGGTCTTAACAGGTTTACGACCTGGAGGCATTTCCTTAATAAGGGATACCGCTAAGTCACCATATACGGATAGGGTCATCGTTCTTGGAATCGGTGTGGCTGTCATAATCAAAACATGAGGATATACGCCCTTATGTTGTAATGCGGCACGCTGATTAACACCAAAACGATGTTGCTCGTCGATAATAACCAATCCTAAGTTCTTAAATTGAACCTTGTCCTGAATGAGCGCATGGGTACCGATAATCAATTGTATGGTTCCATTGGCTAACTCCTCATAGATTCTATCCTTTTCTTTTTTAGGTGTGGATCCTGTAAGCAATGCAATGTTAATAGGTAAATTGTTACAAAATTCAGTTATGCCTTCAAAATGTTGAGTCGCTAAGATTTCTGTAGGTGCCATGATAACAGCTTGATATCCATTTTCTACGGCTTTCACAAGGCTCAATGTTGCTACAACAGTTTTGCCAGAGCCCACATCACCTTGTAATAATCGTTGCATGGGCCGTTCATCTTGCATGTCCTGTGAAATTTCTGTTACCGCCCGTTCTTGATCACCCGTCAGCTGAAAGGGTAAATTCGCCCTACATTGTTCCATCAATGTACCATCGGGCTCCATCTTAGGCCCTACATGACATTGCTCTTTATTTCTAAGCAGAGCCAAGCCAGACTGCATGATAAATAATTCTTCATAAGCTAATTGATACCGTGCTTTTTCATAACTTTCACTACTCGAAGGAAAATGCATCTCCTTAAATGCATCATATCGATTCATACTTGCATGATGATCCAAGATTTCAGGCGGTAAAATTTCATCCATTGTATGATGCGCTTCGAACCAATTTCGAATAGACCCGCGCACAACATATTGGGAAACGCCATCCACTAAGGGATAAATCGGGACAATCCCCGTATCTGGCACAGCATCTGGCCCAAGATTTTCAATTTGCGGAGAATTCATCTGCATAGAACCATATTGAAATTCGGCTTTACCGTACGCATAGAGGCGTTGTCCTTTTTTGTAAAAGTTCTTTTTATATCCTTGATTGAATAATACAATCTTCATCGGACCAGTGCCATCTGTAATGGTAATATCTAAAATAGATAAGCGAGGCCGTGGACGTTTTTCCATAATGGATACGACAGTACCTACCACCCCTGCGGTCATACCAGTTTCCAATTCTTTGATGGAATAAATTTTACGTCTATCTTCATAGGAGCGTGGAAAATAAGCCAATAAATTGGATACAGTATCAATGCCTAATTTATGAAGTTGTTTTTCTCGACCTGGTCCAATTCCCTTAATAGAGGTCAGTGCTTCGTTCATTATAATGCCTCACATATAACATAATTAATGAATATAGTGAAAATATATCCATTTTTATATTTCTCTTGCCATATCTCATAGATTTCGACTACAATATTAGCTATAGTATACCAAATATTGTAGTATATTTCATAAAATATCAATGCATGTAGTAAAAACACTTGCTTAAACCTTGGCTTTATGATAATATACTTTTGTTATGTTATAGATTAAGCTTGGAGGTGGAAACTATGGCAAACCTTTGCGAAGTATGTGGCAAATCCACATCTAGCGGTATGAACGTGAGTCACTCTCACATTCGCACAAGAAAAACTTGGAAACCGAACATTCAAAGAGTACGGGCGGTTGTAGACGGTGCTACAAAAAAAGTAAATGTATGCACTCGCTGCCTTCGTTCTAATAAAATTACACGCGCGTAAAATAAATAGTACATGTACTCTTAAACAAAAAGACCGTTACCATTTGGTAACGGTCTTTTTGTTGCCCTATTACAAAGTAATATTTGGAATAAAGTAATCTTTAAATAGCTTTATAGCATATTGATCTGTTAATCCTGCTACATAGTCAACAATATCAACAGTGGAATACACACCTTTTCGTTCTACATAGGTTTCTATATCACCTGGATGCTCCATAAAGTGTGTAAATAAATTTTTTACTACATGAGCCGCCTTATTTCGATCAGGAATTAATGCAGGTGCTAAATAGACGTTTTTAAACATAAACTGTCTAAAAACATTCATCGTGCTTTCAATATCAGCAGACATCTGAATTGCCGGTTTATCAAGAGATTGTTCAACCATATCTTTCACCATAGCCGTAATCATACTAGACGGAGTATCGCCAAAGTAGAATCGCACTTCTTCTGGTAAATCGTCAGCTTCTAGCATGCCAGCCCGTTGTGCATCATCATAATCATGACACAAGTACGCAATACGGTCCACAATACGTATAATCTGCCCTTCTAATGTAGATGGTATGGTTGGTCCTGTATGGCCTAAAATCCCATCTCGCACTTCTTTTGTCAGATTAAGACCTTGTCGGTTTCCATGTTTCTCCAAAACTTCGACCATGCGCAAACTTTGTTCATTATGGTTGAAATGTCCCACCATATCGCGCAATGCATATTCTCCAACATGGCCAAATGGCGTGTGCCCCACATCATGCCCCATTGCAATGGCTTCCACTAAATCTTCATTGAGTCGAAGAGCACGCGCAACAGTACGTCCGATTTGCCCTACTTCAAGGGTATGCGTCATTCTTGTTCTATAATGGTCACCCGGTGCAATATATACTTGTGTTTTATGTTTTAAACGACGAAAACATTTACTGTGTATAATTCTATCCCGATCTCGTTGAAATGCGGTACGTAGTGGATCTGGTTCTTCATCAATATCGCGCAACGCCATACTACTTCTTGCCGCATAAGGAGATAAGATCATATCCTCACGTTCTTCTATACGTTCTCTAATATTCATAGTACCTCTTTAATACAAATGCTAACAACATATATTTAACAATAGGGAGGCTCGCGCCTCCCCTATTTATTTTCCGGCAGCCATACGATTTTTATCTACTAATTGCATAACAAGAGATGCTGTCTCTTCAATGGATTTGTTGGAAACATCAAGTACTTGGCAATGTAGACGGCGCATAATGGCTTTTGCATATTCTAATTCAGAATTAATGCGCTCAATAGAGGCATAATTAGCCTCATCTTCTAAGCCAATAGCACGCAAACGTTCACTGCGGATATTATTCAATTTATATGGATCAATAATTAATCCCACAATTTTTTTAGGTGGAATCTTAAATAATTCCTCTGGCAATGGTACCTCTGGAACTAGTGGTAAGTTAGCTGCCTTAATTTTTTTATACGCTAAAAACATAGATAACGGCGTTTTACTTGTACGAGATACACCGATAATCACAACATCAGCCTTTTCGAAGCCTGATGGATTTTTACCATCATCGTATTTAACGGCAAACTCGATAGCCTCTACCTTCTTAAAATATTCTTGGTCTAGCTTATGCACCATGCCAGCCGTCATGCGTGGCTTCGTAGATGCTACTGTACCTACGGCATCCAATACAGGACCATAATATCAACAGCAGGAATATTATTTTCTGCCGCTTTTTCATGTAAATAATTGCGCAATTCTAAAGATACAATGGTATGACAAATTACGTGATTGCCATTTTTAGCATCTCGTATAATTTCATCAATTTGAGCCTTATCTTCGATATATGGTATGCGAACAATTTCAATTTGTTCCTTGTCGTACTGACTTGCTGTTGCTCTCGCAACGGCCTCTGCAGTTTCGCCTAAGGAGTCAGATATCGCATAAATAATTTTTTCTGCCATTCTTTATACCTCTTGAGTACTACATTCTAAAAACGCTTTAGTAACGGTTGTTTTAGATACACGTCCTACGACCTTTAATCGTTTCTTAGGACTATCTTGTGATTCATCGTCTTCCCTAACTATAACAGGTAAACAATCAACTTCATAGTCAATCATTTTTGCGCCGCCACAGCCAACGAATCCGATGGTTCTACGGTGATAACTTTGCTAACGGGTGTCATAATCATTGAGATAGGCATTGTATGTGCATCGGTTTGACCTATGGAGGCACGCAATAAATCTTTGCGTGATACAACACCTTGTAAATAGGAACCTTCGCAAACCAAAATCGTTCCCACATCCTCTGTAAAAATGGTTACGATTGTATCATATAGATTAGTCTCTGGCGATACGATAACGGCTTGTGAAAGCACATCATGTACGCTATAAGACCTTAAAATTTCAGCAGTTTGGTCCTTAGGCGACAAGCCAACATAGTAATATCCTACATTAGGCCTTGCTTCGAGAACGCCAATCATGGTAAGCACAGCTAAATCCGAACGCAATGCAGATCGTGTCACATCCAAATGTTCCGCTATAGCACTTCCCGTAACAGGTCCTTTTTCACGTACAATATGAGCTATTGCTTCTTGTCGTTTTGAAAGTTTCACACCCGTCCCCCCTTTCACATATGAATATTATATCCTATGTATCATTTTAGAAAAAGAGGAGGCTCAATCGCCTCCTCTTTACATCATCAAATAAAGTATATCTTTATTACCATTCAAGGTCTTCTACATCTTGGCGACCACGACCTGTAAGTGCATCCATCATCATGCGTTGCTCGATTTGAGCCACCATTTTCTTAGTATTTTTAACCGCATCTGGGTTAACAGAGATGGAATCAATACCACTCTTAACTAAGAATTCACAAAGTTCAGGGTAAACACTTGGTGCTTGGCCACAAATGGATACAGTCTTACCATCTTTATGAGCTACTTCGATAAGATGACGAATAGCTCTACGAACAGCTAAATTACGTTCATCATAAATGTGTTGAACTGTTTCATTATCGCGGTCACAACCTAGAACAAGCATTGTCAAATCATTAGAACCAATGGAATAACCATCTACGTATTTGTTGAATTGGTCAGCTAAGATAATATTTGCTGGAATTTCAGCCATGAGCCAGATTTTGAAATCTTTACCGCGAACAAGTCCTTCTTGAGCCATCAAGTTAGTTACGAGTTCAGCTTCTTCTACAGTGCGGCAGAATGGAATCATAACTTGTAAGTTTTTGAAACCAAATTCATTACGCACCTTTAATAGCTTCTAATTCTAATTTGAAAGCAGGTGTGTATTTAGGATCATAGTAACGGGAAGCACCACGCCAGCCAAGCAATGCACTGGATTCATGTGGTTCATATTTGTCGCCACCTTTAAGGTCGCGGTATTCACTGGATTTAAAGTCGCTTAAACGAACTACTACTTGGCGAGGTGCCAATGCTTGACATACCTTACGCATACCTTCAGCCAATGTATTAACAGCTACATCACTGCGACCTGTTTCGATAAGGTGCAATGGATGTTCATGGATGAATGTAGTCCAAATGAACTCTTCACGCATCAAACCGATACCATCACAAGGCAATACACCGTATTTTTCGGCCAAGTCTGGATCGCCTAAGTTCATGTAAATCTTAGTACCAGTTACAGGAATATATTCACTTGCTACCACAGCTTGTTCTTGTGGTGCAGCTGGTTTAACAACATCTTCTAACACACCATCGTAAACAATACCATTAGTTGCATCAACAGTAATCATTTGGCCTTCTTTAATAGAAGTTGTAGCTTCATGGCTACGGCTCTTAGTACCTACGATACAAGGAATACCAAGTTCACGGCTAACGATAGACGCATGGCAAGTCATACCGCCAGCATCTGTAACGATAGCTTTTGCTTTTTTCATAGCTGGAACCCAGTCAGGTGCTGTCATAGCTGTAACAAGGATTTCGCCTTCTTTGAATTCATCAATATCTTCAGGATTGATGATAACATGTGCTTTACCAGCAGCTTTACCTGGGGATGCTGGTAAACCTTTAACTACGATTTCACGATCGGTAGTAGTTGCTGCGCTTGTTTCTGTAGTTTGTTCGGATTTATCTTTCTGGACCATACTGTTTCTGGGCGAGCTTGAAGAATCCAGATTTTACCATTTCTTTCATCTACGCCCCATTCCATATCCATGTAGCAGCCATAATGCTTTTCAATTGCTTTGGCGTATTCAGCTAATTCCAAAACTTGTTCATCGGAAATAACTTGTTTGTTAGCTTCATCAGCAGGTACGATTTCTTCTATGCAATCGCCATCAGCTTTACGTACAAGGCGAATATTTTTATCATTAATCATACGATCAGTGATAACCATTTTTTGTTTATCTACACGGAAGTTATCTGGTGTAACTGTACCTTGTACTACATATTCACCAAGGCCCCAAGAACCTTCGATTAAGATATTGTTGTCATTACCTGTTACAAGGTCAACCGTAAACATAACGCCAGCAGCTTTGGAGAATACCATCATTTGAACAGCTGCACTCAACGCTACTGTCATATGGTCAAAGCCTTGTTTTACACGGTAATATGTTGCACGATCTGTAAATGTAGATGCATAACATTCTTTTACTTTTTCAATGATTGTATCTGCACCACGAACATTTAAATATGTATCTTGTTGACCAGCAAAACTAGCATCTGGTAAATCTTCTGCAGTTGCACTAGAGCGAACAGCCACGAATGGATCTTTTTCGCCTACCTTTTCACCTAGTTCTTCATACGATTTGCGAATAGCTTCAGCCAATGCAGCAGGCATTTCTTCTTGACAAATCATGCGGCGAATTTTTGTGCATACTTCGCGAAGTAATGCAGAGTTTTCTACATCATCTAAATCATCTAACTCTTGACGAATACGATCTTCAAGGCCAGTTTCTTTCATAAATTCACGATACCCATATGCAGTTGTTGCAAAACCATAAGGTACAGGTACATTTGTAGAGGAAGTTAATTCACCTAAGGATGAGGATTTACCACCTACTAAATTTACGTCTTCACGTTTTAATTCATCAAACCATAATACATAAGCTGTTTCGCGATTCATGTGAGAACCTCCTGTTTGTAATTAGTGCAACACATTAAACCTTTTACATATAAATAGTATACCTTAATCGAAAATATGTCAATTTTTATAGACATTATTATACAAATAAAACTCAACTAAAAATAAAAGATGATTGCCTAATGCTAGACAATCATCTTTTAAAAGTTAATAAAGTTATTACTTGATTGTTATTTCTGCCTGGCTGTAATAAGAAAATATACATGCCTAAAAAAAGAAACTCAGAAACCTCTTCATTTATGAATCTACTTAATAAAATGAATATTATAAAAAAACAGGGTATACCAAAAAAATGGAATTCCGATATCAGAAGCTCGTCTCATACCTGTCATAAAAAAAGAAAGTAAAACCATAAATACAAAAATGAATACCCAAGAATATTATATATTAATCCCTCGCTAAATGTATTTAGCATACAACGCACTATGGTCCATACTTTTAAAAGATATAACACCTACTACAAAAGAAAATCCACTTCCTAAAAAGAAGAGTAAGCGGCCCAAGGGAACTCTAGGATTTATAAACTTAACTTCTTTTATTGTTCCCAATAAAATCAACAATATTGATATGATTATCCCTATAGGAAGCATAGCAAATCCCAAAGCCAATTTTAATATTTCCAAATTTTACACTCCCAAATACTACTTTTAATTAGAATCATGAACAAAACAAAAAAATAAATTGACAAAAAAATATTCCAGTTTCACTTATATTACAATATATCATAAAGTAGATAGCCTCCACATACAAATATTAAACTAATAGTAGTAAGTATGATTTCATATTTTTTTCCAAATGACTATTTTTCTTTATATTTTTTATATAAAACATAAGTCACGTATATAATCCATAACCATAGGGACAAAAACTCAGGTTTCATATCTCTACTCCTGACTATTTATATAATACTCTCTATCTTTTTTTCTCTATCATCCTCAGTGTTTTTATATCTATAGTTTTTTTATATGATCAACTATATAGTTATACACATTACTAGTAATATAATCACTTTTTATTTCCCAGACCTGCATTAGCACTATTAGGAACAAAATCTTGTTTTTCATTTCTCCGCATATTTTTCACGATAATATGTATAAATATCAGGAATTCCTTTAAGAACAACCATCTTATTAGAGTGATATGCATCAAAAATCATCATAGATTACGATATTGTCATTAAATTTATTAATCATTTTTATTAAAATACAACGCAACGTCAGCTGGTTTATAAACAAAATTCACAGTTTCTTTCACAGCCACACCATATTGATTCGAAACAAAATCTTTAAATCCAGGGATTACATCAAGATTATTACGACTGAGGAAATTATTCATCCACTCTTTGCTTTGAGATTCTACATTATTTAACATATTCTCTTTATTTCTAGAGGTTAAATCATTATTAGAAAAGTATTTATATTTCTCAGGTGCCCCTGCATAAACACGTTTAATTCGCCCATCATCATCTTTTACTTCATAATATACTTCCTTCTTTGAATCATCATAGCCATCTAAATTTTTACCAGCATCTCTAAGATCTTCAGGATTATTTTTATTAAACGGTCTAAACTTAGGCAAATTTTCAATAGCCTTATTAAAACTATCATCTAAAGTTAAACTTGCGTTAGTACGATTCTCATAGGAGCTACTCGACATACTCAATGTTGCAAAAGGTTTATATTGTTCCCCTTCATTTTCAATAACACTACTAATCTTACTATCCAATGGCGTTATAGGGCGTTCTTGATTAACTGGATATCCAATATAATCCACATAACCTTGATTTTCTGTCGGTTGATGATTAGGATTATAAGGCAGTAATTGATTAGGATTATTTAAATCATAATAAAATCTAAAATAGGTATGCCCGTTAGATATCCCCGTTGGTTTATAACCATTTGTTTCCAACCAAAATCCGTGATTATTACTACGTTCATTAGAAGGAATCCCATCTAAATCTTTTACTTTTGGTCCCATATATGTTTTTCCATTTTCTATATAGTATGTAGTACCATCTTCTGTAACTCCTGTAGGTTGTACACCTTGATTAGCTAATGTAAATCCATAATTATCACTGGTAGGTGAGGTGTCTACATTTCCATCTCTATTATAGGTATACTCCGCAGCTTCTTTATAATCTCCTGTATCATATTTACCAGATTTTTCTGCTGATACAAGAGCTTCTCCCATTTCTTCTGGAGATGATTCTCGTGGTTCTGGATTTAACGTATTGTTAATTTTCTCTTGCTCACCCGCTATCCGAGACTGTACCCAATTATTAAACCCATCAGATATTGTTTCTTTAATTTCTTCAATACTTGGTAAGGATACAGAGTTATGCTTAGCTCCCATATAAGAGACATAAGACCCACTTTGTCCACTTTTTCCTGATATTTCATTAGTAGCATAGCCAAAAATAAAAGCGATTTGCTGTAAACGTTCTGGGTCCACATATTCTTTCCCATCTGGTCCTTTAATTTTACCAGCCCATTTTTTGAATTGTGGCATCATAGCCTCAGATAATCCAGCAGCATATACACCATCGTTAAAGTCTCCACCACCAATTTTTGCAGTAGTACCACCAACTAAACCATGTAATGCAATCTTTCGAGGATCCCCATCTTTCCAACCTTTATGCTTAGCAATTTGATGGATTGCTTCATTAGCATTAATACTAAATAGATGAGCTAGCTGTTGCTTTTCTTCGATAGATTTTTTATCAAATATGGATTGTAATTCATTAAGAGAATGTTCTATATCAGTATTAATAGCTTTTACATCTATCATTCGTCCATTCTCTACAATTTTTCCATCACTAATTGCACTTTTAGTTATAGAGGAGGATTTTTTATGGGCGCCAACACCGCCTGTTGGAGTTAAACCAATATGCTTATAGATTTTATCAAACTCTTTTTTTACTTTTTTTGTTTTGCTACTACCAAAAATTATTATATTGTACTCCATTATCTCTTACGGTGTACTCAGCTTCATTTTGGATATCATTTATATCTAAATGTCCTGTAGTCAATGAATTCTTATCTTTATTGGCTTTACTTGATATAATAGCACCTTTCAATGAAGTTGTATTACCAGTACTTATATTATATCCATTATCACCAGCAAAAATACCAGCTTGGTCAGTAACCGTTTTAAGTTTACTATCTATTCGACCTACACTTCCACCTACACTTCCAACAGTTCCTTTAAATTTAGGTGATGTCGAAACTGAAAAACCTGCAGATTTGCTATGTTCCTTAAAATTATCTATACTTTGTAAACTCTCAATATTCAGATTATTACCAGTATTTACGGTTACACTTCTTCCACTAATTTTAGATCCAATAATCTCAGTATCACGTTTTGCTTTAATTTGTGCTAACTCTACAGCACGAATTGATGTTGGTTTATAAGTTACTTGATCAGTTACTCCATTCTGTTTAGCAAGGCTTCCACTTGCATCAAATCCTAACAAACTACCTGAAGTAAGGCTTAAACTAGCCCCTACACTCCAACCACTATGTTTATAATTATCTTTAGCTTGAAGAGTATTTTTGCCTGCACTCAAGTTTATATTACTAGCAGAATTTATGTTTACTTCTTTTGCTAATATATCTTGACCAACTAAACTAACCCCTGATTTAGTTGTATTATTAGCCTCAATATTTACACTTCCATCACTAATAATTGTACCACCATTATATTCATGTACATCTAATGATTGATTTTGATGTTGAGAGGTGCTACCAATGGATACCGATAAATTAATGGCATTATCAATATTTTTAGCCCCACGTTTATCTTTTCCATCGACTTTTTCTACTTTACCAGTCTCAGAATTTCTAATTTTTTCACCTTTTAGAGCCTCATCAACAGCATAGTAACCATCTTGGAATTGTTTACGTGCCTCATTTAGCTCTAATGCAGCTAACCGTTTATCATTACGAGAGCCAGCTTGTTTTATGGTACGTGTTCCATTGGTAACTGCATTAATGGCCGCACCGCCAAGTGAAACCGTAAGGCCAGATTTTTTATAGCTTTCATTATGTGACGCTGATGTATTATCAACATTTCCATCTAAAATGACATTAGAGCCAGATAAGTTTACACCATTCTTACTCACAATATTACCACTAGTTAATTGTAAAGTATCATTAGATTGTATATTTATATTACCATTTGTACTTGCAATAGTACTACGAGCAGTAACTTCTTCATGTTTACTATCATCAGAATTAATTCGCTCTTTGCCTATAGAGAATCCTATCCCTGCACCACCAAGTAATCCGGACTTTTTATGATGATAGCTACTATTGCTATCAAGTATATGTTTATCTGCTCCAAGATTGACTTCTCCACCTGATAGTTCAACATTATCTTCACCAAGGATAGTTACAGACTTACCTTCTATAGAATTGCTTGCTTTAATATTAACTGTTTTACCACCTATATTAGAGCCAGATACTGTTTCTATATGTGAATTATCTATTGCATCTATGCTTTCACGTTTAGCAATACTTTTCTTTCGTTCTTGTAAGCTATGATATTCTGTTGCAACATCTTTAGCGGTTTCAAAGTTAATACTATCAGAGTTAATATTTACAGTATCTTTCGCTAATATATCAGAACCTTTGGACTTAATGTTCTGATTTGCTTTAATATTAACTGATTTACCTTCTATACTACTACCAACTGAATTAGTAAAGCTTGCATCGACATGAGTTTCAGTAGTTATAGAGTGTCCTCCACCTGATTTACCTTTATGATAGTGATCTTCTTTTTATATTTAAAGCGACATCTTGTGTAGATAGTTCAATATTTCGTCCGGCATTAACCTCAATATTTTCCTTACCTTGAACTATCCCTGCATTCATAACTACATCTCTATTAGCATTTATACTAATACTTCCTTGACCATCTACAATACCTTGATCAACTGTAGTTACAGTCTCTTTTCTTTTATTACTATCATCCCAAACAATTTCATTATCACTTGAAATATACTTTTTACCATTATTAATAACATCTCTATCAGCAGAGATTACTAATTGACCAGATGCACTGTTTTGTTTTATATGTCCACCTTCATTTATGACATCCTGATTGGCATGAATTCTAGCATTAGATTCACCTACAATTGTTCCATTTGTATTAACTACATCTGTATTAGCCACTATAGTTGTAGAGTTACCTGAGATTAAACCTCCATTATTATGAATATTATTCCCCCTAATATTAGTATTATCATCAGCTATAATACTGCCACTATTATTTAACTTATCAACATTTAAATTAATAGACTCACCTTGTATATTAGCTCCTCTATCGTCCCTTTTTGTTTTAGGCGCCAAATATAATGTAGGCACTAAAACTGTTTCAGTTTTTCCATTTGGTAATACTACTGAATTGCTAACTAATAATACAACATCCTCTTTAAGGTTATTTTGTTCAGCTACTGTTAATTCACGGCCTAAAGCTATAGATTGTGATTTCGTAAGATTAATTCCTGCATCCATTAATTTACGATATTGTTCTTCAGCAGTTAAACCAGACTGCAATCTATTTTTTCCAGTTTGACGAAGAATTTCTTGCATTACTAATTGCTGTTCATAATAACCATCCCCTAAACGTTTTTGTACATTCATAGGATCTAATTTCAGTCTATTTAGTACATAATCTGAGGATAAAAAGTTTCGTCTATTTGTGAAGTTAGGATCTGTTTCCATAATATAAGAAGTATTAGGATTTTGAGAAATCTTACTTATAGAATTTAATAAAGAACTATCCTGTCCTATATTTGTTTTGCTTTTTAAATCGTTTGATTTAAATACAGATAGGGGTAATTTAGTATTTAATTCTGTGACCTTATGATATGGTGCAGTATCAATATTTGTAGAGTCTGCTCCATGATGATGATGTCTGCTATAAGATACCGCAGTTCCGTCTTCTATTATGTATTCTTTAGAAGATGGATTTGTCTGCTCAAATTTTTCTATTTTACCTGTTAATTGCCCCGCCGAACTAATTTGACTGCTATCATTTTTAACATAATCTGCATTAACTTCTAAATCACCCCCCGAAATAATTCGAGCTGGTTTAGATGTATCAACTACATCCTTATGTTTTGTTCTAGTATAATTATAACGAACCCAATCATCTTTGTGATCTTTTTTTGCATAAAATTGTAGGTTTTCGGCCTCAACAACCACTTGATCAATATCATCTGTTAATTCATTAAGATGATATATTTTAGGATCCTTAATCCTAAATTTTTCGCCAGGATAATCATTAACAGTAACTTCATCCTTAATGGTCTCTACTTCACCGACTTGAACTCGTTTTAAAGTAACTCCCCCATTTATATTATTAATTTCTTTTGCAATTATTTTTCCACCAGTTCCCGCCTCAATGGTCGCTCCAATATTTGTAATGTTATCTATTTTCCCTGATATAACACCATCATAAGATATATTACGACCTATTAGTAATTTGCCATCAGTTTTTATTACACTACCATTAGTATTAGAAATAGCTTGTCCTGCGATAGATAAACTATTCTGAGCTAAGATAATAGGGTTTTTATTTGTTGCTTGATTACCGTTTTGAGATAAGGAATCTACTACAAAAGTTGCATTATCAGCATAAAATTTAGCTTCACCCGTTTGGTCAAAACTCTTAGATTTAATATATGCATCAGATGAGGTAATTGTTCCTGTATTTTCAACTCGACCGTTAGCATCTAGAGATAAAGTATCACTCGCTGAAACTATACCTTTATTATTAACACCTAAACCATCATTAGTTCCCACTAAATAAATGCTATTTGCATACATTCCTCCGATTTTAGCAACATCTAAACCTATTTTATTAGAGTCATTATTTTTTTAGTAACATTTATTACCTTACCATCACTATTTACATTTACGGTGTTTTGCCCAGAAACCATCTGAAGATTCTTGGCCCATAATTCACCATTTACTTTAACTGCTTCTGCTAAAATATCCGTTCTAGCAGTTTTAGATGCATTAAGACCTTTAGAATCAATTTGTATAGTACCTTGATTTATTTTTATAGGCAGATATATTACCATTATCTATAATTGGTTTACCTGTAGTTAGGGTAACAGCATTAGTATTAATAAATGTACCATTATTAATAGAAATTCCATTAGGGTTTGCAATTATAACATGAGCTTTATTTCCTGCAACTTCAAGAGCACCATTCATAGCTGTGGAGTTAGTTCCAGTTACTTCATTTAATATTGCTTTAGCAGTAGGACCAACTAAATTAGGATTTCCCATAATATAACCAGCTAACTCAGTAGATACTGGGCGATTAGCATTATTTAAGATTAAACCATTATTATTAATGCTAAAAAGAATCATATTGGTTATGAGATAAACCTTTATCATTCGGTGTATTAATATTAACAATAGATGTACCATTACTCGCTACATCCATTTTAGGACCTAGATGGCTTGAATTTGGGATCACTGGATTTGCCATTGCTAATGGAATCCATGGACTTGTATTTGTTATTAATAATGCTACTAATAATGATGATGCTGCATATTGTTTTTGTATTCATCAATCTCTCCTACACTTATTATTTTTTTATATGTGACTCTCAACTTATATATTTTTTTATTTATGGCTTTAATTTAGTCTTATTTACTTAATAGAAATTCCTAAAACTGATACCCTACTCTAAACGCCCAAACACGTGTATCGGTCGTAAAACCTGATGGTTTTTTTAACGGTGTTCCTAATGAAATATCATAATTAAATGTATTCTTGATATTACCACGTAAACCAAATACACCACCTATTAAGGTATTACCGATTTGAGTTTCTGTAGATGGTCCCCATACATGACCAACATCTATGCCAATATATGGTACTATACTCTGATTTTTAAATGGTAATGACCATTCATTTTGTATATAGTATCCTGAATCTCCACGTAATGTCTCTTCGCCACTAAAGCCACGAACAGAATATCTGCCACCAATACTAAATTGATCCGTTCCAAATAAACGTTTATCTGTAAACTGACTTCTGAATCGCATAGTATATAAACCTTGTTTATGACCTATATTAATTCTGCTTTGTATTTGCCCTTCAATACCGGCCATTTTATAAAGAGTTGTTGGATTACTAGCTACACCTTCCCAGTTTTGTACTTTAGCCCCTAGGCCCTTTATCCCTTGTCTATAAAACAAATAAATATCTGATACAGTATTTCCCCTATATTGACGGTGAGATAGGCCTAATTCTACAGATGACGTATGTTGCTCTTGAACACCAATTTCTACATCTTCTAAATAACTATGACGAGATTTATGAGAAATTTTAGCTACTGCAGATGTTTTACTTCGACTGGTTCGATTCAACAAATGCTCCATAGATAGTTCAGTTCCTCTTGTTGTCCCAGATGATGTAAAGGCATTTGGCATAAAAACTAACTGCTCATATTTATATTTATAACTTGATAGTCTATATGTTTGATTGCCATTTGGAATAGTATAACTAAACGCATATTGTTTAGAATCTTGTCCATTATTATTATCTAAGTTTTTTGTAAAGCTAGTTGTTAGGGTATCATTCAATCCTATAAGTTGACTAAAAGATAAATAGGTTGTACCTTGATATTTTCCAGTTAATTTGTAACCTGAATTATCAAGCATTAACGAGCCATGTACAAAACCTTTTTGAGTAACTGTTAATTTAATAATAGAATGTAAAGGTTTATTTCCTGGTTCAATATCCATCTTAATATCCTGACCTGGTACACTGCGCATTTGATCAATTCCCTGTTCTAATGCCTGTCTACGAAGAATATTGCCATGACGAATTGGAAATGCACTTTTCCAATTAGATTTTGCTTTTGAATTAGTTAATACTATATCCTCAACATAGCCTGGTAAAATTTCAAGAATTAATATACCAGACTGCAAGTCTTGGTTTGGTATAATAACTTGACTCGTTATATATCCATCAGATAATATCTGCTCTTGTAAATGTCTTTGTAAAAAAGAAAGTCCTTCCTTTCCTACTTTTTGATGTTCATATGCAGATAACCTATTTTTATACTTCTTAAATATTGGTTCTGATGAATTAACAATAATCTTATCAATTTTAAACGAAACGGCTTCTTTAGGTAAAATTGTTACTGCAGAGTCATTTAATTTATCATATTCTGATTTTTGACGCGACAAAGCGGCTCCAGCCATTGGTGCTTCTGCGCGTTGACGCAATAAAGCATCGGCTCGAGCCGCTTCCTGTTGTTCATATGGGGACGAAATATTAGTAGCATAAATAGAGCTACTTAAAGAGCTAATAATTAAAGTACTAGCTAAAATCTGGTACACTGGCTTCATAATCCCTCTCCTTTCAAATATAGAGAGTTATAAACCAAAAAAACATATTTTTGTAAACGGATGTTTAAAATTTTTCACGAATTCTTTATCTTTTTAACCTTACTTTTTATTAGTCTGCTTTATTTAGAGTTTTTTTAAGCAAAAAAAACTGTGATAAGATTTCTAAACCTCATCACAGTTTTTATATT
>BNJV01002589.1_pt1 | contig 100268 bp, 126 predicted proteins | sample 8540591 | NCBI WGS metagenome assembly BNJV01 (sample SAMD00202457, study PRJDB9452) | human saliva metagenome | host: Homo sapiens
ATCGAACCAGCAACTACTCCTTAGGAGGGAGTTGTTATATCCATTGAACTAAGGGGACCGATAAAAAAAGAAGCGAGATCACTCCCGCCTCCTTGTTCGTCTTAACGACGGATTTCTTTAATACGAGTCGCTTTTACCTTGCAATGCACGAAGGTAGTACAATTTCGCACGACGTACTTTACCGTAACGTACAACTTCAATCTTTTCTACACGTGGAGTGTGTACTGGGAATGTACGTTCAACACCGACACCGTTAGAGATTTTACGAACAGTGTACATTTCAGTGTGTCCTTGACCTTTACGAGCGATAACAACGCCTTCAAAGATCTGGATACGTTCACGAGTTCCTTCGACAACTTTCGCGTGTACACGAACAGTGTCACCAGGACGGAATGCAGGGATATCAGTACGAAGTTGACCTTCAGTCAAGCTTTTGGATTAATGGATTCATTTTTATTCTCCTATCTTCGTCAATCTTGAGGGACCTCCCTCAGCGGATAAACTGTATTTTTGTGCTTCCATTACGCACAGAAACTATCATATCAGATAATTTCAGGTTTGTAAAGCTCTTTTCTCTACTTTTTCGCAACTTTTTGTCCGGAATAAATGCTCCACTCTTTTGGTAGGCAATAGGCAATGGCACAAGCGATGACAAAGAAAGGAAGATTGGCATAGCCAAAAACTTCTCCTCCAATCAAGATCGGTGCGAGCAAGGTCGTGGTCGCACTGCCAAAGACACTGGCATAACCGATAGCGGCCACGACTAAGACTGGTAGACCTAACATCGGAGCAAGAAAGACTCCAAGTGTAGCTCCGATCGCAAAGAGCGGGGTCACTTCTCCTCCTTGGTATCCAGCTGAAATCGTCACCACGGTAAAGAGGAGCTTCAATATCCAGTCATAACTCTGCGCACTGCCCTGATGAAAAGCCACATCAATCAGATTGGTTCCAAGTCCACTGTATGTTCCGACCTTGGTCAGCTGGAGGGTCAAGAGGACCAAGCTAAGTCCAGCACCTAGAAGCGCAATCCGGATATAAGGATTGGGCAAGACTTGAGCGACCGTTTTCTTCAACCAGGAAAGGCTAATTGCAAAGAGTTTCCCAGCAAGGCCAAAGCCAGGCCAAGAAGGGCAACTTTGATCAAGGTCTCTGGTGTCCAGCTCAGCGTTTCTCTTAGTGGCACTGCAAATTTCTCTAAACCAAGGGCATGAGAGGTAAAGCTAGCCACAATCGAAGCGATGAGGGCAGGATAGAGAGCCATCAACTGCAACTCCCCAACTGTCAAGACTTCGAGAGCAAAGAAAGTTGCTGCGAGTGGCGTCTGAAAGAGCCCTGCAAAACCAGCTGCCATCCCAGTCATGAGAAAAATACGCGAAGCATCCGGAATCTTGATGTAACGCGCAAAACGATGCGAAAGGGTCGCTCCGATCTGAACCGCTACACCTTCCCGACCGACCGAACCACCAAAGAGATGGCTCATCCAGGTCGTCAGCATGATCAAAGGCACCAAGACCAAGGGGATTTTCTCCTCACGCGCGTGCCCCACATCAAAGATGAGGCCCATCCCTTTTGAAGCCTTGCCACCAAAACGTTTATAAAGATAAACGATGACAAGCCCCGCTAAGGACAGGAAAAGAATCAAAGGCCAGTGCTGGCTTCGGAAATCGCCAATCAGGAGAAGACCTTGTCCAAAAATCATATCAATGGCACCGACCAAGAGACCAATGAAAAGCGCCATCCCTGTTAGGACCACATACTGTTGTGCTTTTTGCTTGATCGATAGACTAGTCACGCGCCCTCACCTCCTCTTGGAAGTCTCTCGAGCGCTTCATCATATCTTGAAACTGAGCTTGAATAGTCGCACGATACTGCTCATCCGTAACGAGAGAGCCGACTTTCTCAAGCACTTCTCTCTCCCTTCCTTGATCGAGCACTGGCAAGCCCTGTTGCTCCTTATATTTTACAATCTGACCGACACAGACCATCCGTCTTTCTAGCAAGGCTACAAGCTCTTGATCGATCTGGTCAATGTCCTTACGAATCTGATCTAAATCCATGTGTCTCCTCTTTATTTTGGATATAAATCGAGGCTGTAATCCATCGATCCAGCCTCTTTGTCATTAATTTACTTTTGCTACAAGTTCTTCTGCAAAGGCTTCTAATTTTTCAATGTCTTCGTCTTCTGCAGACAAATCAACTTTGACACACTCAGAGCCTTTTTCAGCACCAGTCGCAGCGAAGCAACGGTCGAAATCATCAACTGCTTTACAGAATTCATCGTAGAAGGTATCACCTGAGCCTACAACACCATAAAGTTTGCCTTTGAGATCAAGGCCAGCCAAATCTTCGTAGAAATCTTGGATCTCATCAGGAAGCTCTCCATCACCGTATGTATAAGTCGCTACCACTGCGATATCCGCATCAAGGAAGTCCTCCGCATCCACAGTTGTACACTCATCCACATCTACTTCGACACCAAGATCACGGAATTTGTCCGCTACGATATCCGCAATCTCTTCAGTATTTCCGGTCATACTAGCAAAAACAATCTTCGCTACAGTCATAATTTCCTCCAAAAAGCTATTTCCCGTATTATACCACTTTTTCAAGCATTTTGCACGAAACCTTTCCCGATAAGGTGAAAGAAGGGACACGTTTCAAGAATTTGGACCGATTCAACCTAATCGCCCTTGTTCTCTTCTTGAATTGCTTTAATATCTTCGATTTCTTCATCCAATCTCTTATCAAAATCAGACTTATTTTTGAAGGGATACGAATATGTGCGCCAAGTGTACCATTTTAGTCCTTCTTCACCCTTATAGTACCACTCAATTTTTGTTGGTAGAAATTCTTTGTTGTAGGTGATACAAACCTTGGTGAATTGAAGTTTTTTATTTAAATAAATCGCCTCAAATTCTGGCGGATATTCCTCTTTCATCAATTTTTCATCCACAAATCTTTTCGGTGAGCCAGTAATTTGATAGTTGGACTTCTTAATTTCATCAGTAGTAATTTTCTTACTTAATAGAACTGATGATAATTCTTCATTTACAGCAGATTTGTAATACTGTTTACGATCCCAGTCCTCTTTATATCCACCATAAACTGTATCGTCTTTCACTGCAGTTTCATCATTATAGTAATATTCCTTTTTCTCAAGGTCCAACCCAACCTCAAAATGCTCATCGGTAGAATCTCCCATTTTAATCATAATAAATTGCTTTTTCTTTAAAACATTCAATGCCGGTTGATTGTTACTACAACTACTTAGGAATACTGCAATAAGCATTACGATCAACACTACTACAATTGTTTTTGGAAATTCTAACCATCGTTTTCTTTTAGCTGATTGTTTGATTTCTTTCATCATATTCATCCATTCTACCAAAATAATGAACTTCTGTAAAACCGCTTCCACAGCTCCTAATTAGTGATAAATGCTTGCTGGATGGGCCTTTTTTATGTTAAAATTGACAGAGAAAATGAGGTAATGTATGAACGTAATGAATGAAATTCTTGAAAAAATTCAAGCTTATGACACAATTATTATCCACCGTCATCAAAATCCGGATCCGGATGCGATTGGTAGCCAAGTGGGCTTGCGGGACCTCCTACGTGCGCACTTCCCTCAAAAGCGGGTCTTGGCAACTGGCTATGATGAATCGACCTTGACTTGGCTTGCTGAGATGGATACTGTCAGCGATGAGGATTATAATGGAGCTTTGGTGATTGTCTGTGATACGGCCAATACTCCCCGCATCGATGACAAGCGCTATACGAACGGTGATTTCCTGATCAAGATCGACCACCACCCAAATGACGATGCATATGGCGATCTGCTCTGGGTTGATACAGACTCAAGCTCTACCAGTGAGCTGATTGCACTTTTTGCTAAGGAATTGGATCTCGAACTCCCGGTTAGTGCTGCGCGTCTCCTCTATGCAGGGATTGTCGGCGATACGGGTCGCTTCCTTTATCCTGCTACTTCAACTCGGACCTTTGAGATCGCTGCCTATCTTCGAAGCATTCCTTTTGATTTTACTGCCCTTGCTCGTCAAATGGATACGATCAATCTCAAGACGGCTAAGCTTCAAGGCTATGTCTACGACCATCTCGAGATCGATGAACATGGCGCTGCGCGTGTGACCCTAACACAAGAACTCTTGAAGAAATTTGATCTACGTGATTCAGAGACTGCTGCAATTGTCGGAGCTCCTGGACGCATCGATACCGTATCTGTTTGGGCTATCTTTGTTGAGCAGGCCGACGGTCACTTCCGTGTCCGGATGCGTAGCAAACGCAAAGTGATCAACGAAATTGCTAAACGCCATAACGGTGGTGGCCATCCACTAGCGAGTGGAGCCAACTCCTACTCTCTTGAGGAAAACGACCAAATCTACAAAGAGCTACAAGAAGTGGCACGCACAAACGAAGGCTGAGAACGGTTTCTCAGCCTTTTTATCTTGGTCACGGGGTTTTCATTTGATATTTCTTATGGTAAAATAAAGCTAATAAATTTTAAGGAGACTTATTATGGAAAAAAATCGTTTGTTTATCATTATCTCTGCTGCGGTAGCGATTCTTAGCTCTTTCTTGCCATGGGCAAGCCTGAATGCTGGTGCCTTTGGTTCATACAGCTGGAATGGCCTTCGCGGAGATGGATGGTTCGTTATTATCTTCGCAGTCGTTGCGATTGTCCTTGCTTGCTTGAACGATGTAAAATCTTCACTACCAAAAGGTTTTGCAATTGGTGTTATCGTAGCAGGAGCTCTCTCAACTATCGTAACATTGATCGATGTCTTCGGTGTGAACAAATACGCTGTTGACTTCAATGGTTATGGCGTTTCAATTGGCTTTGGTTTGATCCTTGCTTTAATTGCAAGCATCGCTATTGTTGTAACTGGTCTCTTGGCGATGTCAGGTGGTAAAATCACAAAAGGAACCTTCGAAGAACTTGCTGAATCTGGTAAAGGATTTGCCCAATCTGTTGGACGCGTGACAACTTCTACTGTAAAAACTGCTGTAAATGAAATCAAAAAAGAAACACACGAACACACTGAGGGACAAGCTGATCAACCAGTTGAAGCACCAAAAGATCCAAATCAATCTGAACAATAATAAGATTAGATTCACCTTGGCTTAGCCAGGGTGATTTTTTTGATCATTATTTTAAATAAAATTAGTGAAAATACTTGTCAAGATCCTGGAAATTTGGTAAACTAGCTTAGTAACAATCTATGGCTCGGAAAGAGACCATGGCAGAAAGGAAATATTGCAAAATGAAAAAAGATATCCATCCAGAATATCGCCCTGTTGTCTTCATGGACACTACTACTGGTTACAAGTTCCTCAGCGGTTCAACTAAATACTCTAGCGAAACAGTTGAATTCGAAGGTGAAACTTACCCATTGATCCGTGTGGAAATTTCATCAGACTCACACCCATTCTACACTGGACGTCAAAAGTTCACTCAAGCAGATGGACGTGTGGATCGTTTCAACAAAAAATACGGTCTCAAATAAGAACCAACACAGAACCACTTCCCTTTCGGGAGTGGTTTTTTTGATCCCTGTTTCTTTTATTGTGAACGCACAAAATAAGAGGTTAGGATGTTGATCCCAACCTCTTTTTTCATCTTAATGGAACTGCATTCCACCATCTACGATAATGGTTTGTCCTGTGATGTAGTTTGAATCAGGTCCAGCAAGGAAGCTAACCGCTGCTGCTACATCTTCTGGTTCTGAAAGACGCTTCAAAGTGATATCTTTAGCGAATGTTTGCATACCCCATTCGTCGTCTTTACCTGCATTCTTCCCAACTTCATGAGCAATGTCAAACATCATTGGAGTCTTCACGATACCTGGTGCATAAGCATTGACAGTGATTCCTGAATCTGCCAAGTCACGCGCCAAGGTTTGCGTAATCCCACGAACAGCAAACTTGGTCCCACCATAAATAGTCAAGTTTGGATTTCCGACAACCCCTGCTTGTGAAGTCGCATTGATGATCTTCCCACCATGACCTAGTGCTTGAACTGTGCTTGAGCTGCTTGTGCACCCCAAATCACACCACCAACGTTAATAGCAAATGTACGTGTGAATTGTTCTTCTGTAATCGTATCAAGTGGTGTAGTTGGTGCAACACCTGCATTGTTCACGACAACATTCAAATCTCCAAAATGGTCAACAACCTTTTGGAAAGCTGCAGCCACTTCTTCTTTTTTAGACACATCAGCTACGACTGCAAAAGCATTATCTGCTGACAACTCAGCAACTGCTTTTTCAGCTGTTTCAGCATTGTAGTCCAATACTCCGACCTTGAAGCCATCTTGAACCAAACGTTTTGCGATTGCAAAACCGATTCCTTGACCAGCACCTGTGACAATAGCTACTTTAGACATATGATTCCTCCTTGGTATCAATGATACCAGCAAACGTTCCTATCAGAACAGCAAGGGTTGACAACTAGTTTTGATGGGGTCTATTATAAATATCCGACAAAACTATGCTAACAGTATACTCTTTTGTGAAAAACATTTCAAACTCTAGCCTGTTTTTTTGAAAAAATAGTTTATTTATATGATATTTTTATTTAGTGATAAATGAACGAAAGCGTGAAATAGAGTAAAGCTTTTTGCCAAAACGGATAATTGTTCTATACTATAACCCCTACATAAAAAGCCTTCTTTCGAAGACTTCTCTTAAACTATTCGTTTGATTGATCCCTTTAGTCATCAGACTCTGCAAATACTTGAGTGGCTTTGACTGCTTTCTTCCACCCCTTGTACAGCTCTTCCTTTCGGGATTCATTCATCTTGGGTTCAAAGATTTGGGCTGCTCCATGAAGAGATTTTAATTCTTCCAAGTCCTTCCAATAGCCTACGGTCAGACCTGCTAGGAAGGCCGCTCCTAAAGCCGTTGTTTCCAGGTTTTTCGCGCGAGCAATCGCAATCCCAAGAATATCTGCCTGAAACTGCATTAAATAATCATTTTTCGCTGCCCCTCCATCTACTTTTAGGACTGGGATAGAGGTTTTAGCATCTACCTGCATGGTGTCGATGATATCGCGTACTTGGTAGGCAATGGATTGAAGGGTTGCTTTGATGAAGTCTTCCTTGGTCGTTCCCCGGGTAAGCCCGAAGACAGAACCACGCGCCTCTTGATTCCAGTATGGTGCTCCAAGACCGGTAAAAGCAGGGACCACATAGATTTCATCCTGGTTCTGGGACTTAAAAGCATAGGCCTCGGATTCAGGTGAATGATCGATCATACGCAGACCGTCACGAAGCCATTGAATGGCACTTCCAGCGATAAAGATAGATCCTTCAAGGGCATAGTAGACCTTGTCATTGATCCCATAACCAATCGTCGTCAGCAGGTTATTTTCTGATAACTGCATCTCCTCACCCGTATTCATAATGATGAAAGATCCAGTTCCATAAGTATTTTTGACCATCCCAGGTTCAAAGGCTAATTGACCAAAGAGAGCAGCCTGCTGGTCTCCCGCCATCCCTGCAATCGGCACTTGTCCACCGTAGAAATGGAAAGGAGCTGTCTTGCCATAGATTTCAGAGTTTGAACGCACTTCAGGAAGCATGGCTTTAGGAATATTGAGGATTTCCAAAATCTCATCGTCCCATTTCAGTTCCTTGATATTGTAAAGCATGGTACGGGCTGCATTGGAATAGTCTGTCACGTGGGCAGCTCCATCCGTCAGCTTCCAGACCAGCCAAGTATCAATGGTTCCAAAGAGCAATTCGCCCTTCTCCGCACGCTCTTGCGCCCCTTCTACATGGTCCAAGATCCAACGAACTTTTGTTGCTGAAAAGTAGGCATCAATGACTAGACCTGTCTTTTGGTGGAAGGTTTCTACATAGCCTTGGTTTTTAAGTTCTTCAGCCAGTGGAGCAGTTTGACGAGATTGCCAGACAATGGCATTGTAAATAGGAAGCCCCGTGTTCTTATCCCAAACAACTGTCGTTTCCCGTTGATTGGTAATGCCAATTGCTTCGATTTGATTGGGCTTGATGCCACTTTCAATAAAGACCTCAGCGATCACCGACTGCACCGAGTTCCAAATTTCATTGGCATTGTGTTCCACCCAACCAGCCTGCGTAAAAATCTGAGTGAATTCCTTTTGACTAGAGCTGACTTGCTCGCCTTTTTTATTAAAAATGATAGCCCGCGAACTAGTTGTTCCCTGGTCAATCGCCATGATGAAAGTTTCTTGAGACATAAACTGCCCTCCTGAATTAGGTACTTAAAAATCTTGTTCTTTCATCAACTAGTATACTCTATTTCATCATGGATTTGTATCCATTTTTTAAAGAAAATTCGGTCTAACATTTTCCTAGTACTTCCAGCTCTATCAGACCAAGCAAAAAGAGCCCTGAGGCTCTTTTAACTAGTAGTTCAAATGCTTATCAAGATCTGCTCTGATCTAACCGATTTAAGAACTCCATGGTAGGGCTGTCTTGGTAAAGTTCTTTAAGAGGAATGTTCTGATAGACCGCTATTTCGTCCGCAGTCACACCGTAACGAATTAATAGATCATAAATACGATTTAAATCATGACGTAATTCATCCGTTATGAGGACATTATCGCTTGTTTCTTTTGTTTTCCAATAATAAGATGGCAGCACTTCCTTGGTTTCAATTAAAATAGTTTGCAACAAAGTCCCACCATGGCTGTCTTTCTGAGAAATATCGGCCCCAAGTTCCAACATTTTCTCAAAAACTTTGAAAGACCGGTCAGCCTTTTCCTTAGACGAATACATCTCATATTGGCCATTCCAACGTTTGATCATGCGCCTGCAGTCAAATACAGCTCTTCCACCGGCTGTTTGGATGACTGGTTGACAAAATGGATTCAGCTCTGTCGGCTCTTCAATAAAGTTAAGATCTGCTCCTCTATCAATGAGTAAGTCTGCAATATCTAAATGTCCCGATTTGATAGCGACTTGAAGGAGCGACTGTCCCTGATCTCTTTTAGGTTTGTCACCCGAAACAGCATTGACTTCTTCAGGCTTTATCCAATATTTGACGGACGGCCTCTAGATCTCCTCTTCGCAACAACTGAAAGGTTTTTTGCATGGTCTTTCCCCCTCTCATTATAGATAAAAATAACACTATGTTGATACTTTGATCCTATCGCTAGGTTCTTCGTTAAACTGATTATACCATTTTATGGACTCTACATTGAAGTCCTAAAGGCTAAAGATGACAGACTCCCACCGAAAGAGATACTACTCTATTTCTCTGATTTTCGTGCAGCCACCAGCCAAGAGGCTACTAGGATTTCGAAAATAACTAGAAGGATAATCTGAGGAAGAGAACTTTGAACCAGCATAAGGACAGCCAGACTATCAATTAGCATATGAGCGAGGATACAAGGGACAGCTCCTTTCGAGTACTCCTTGAGCGCTCCAAATAGGAAGGTATTCCCTAAAATCATCAGGTAAAAGATGAGATAGTTGGACGAACCTGCTGTAATCCAAGGGAGTTGATAAATAGGAATATGCCAGAGGAACCAGACAAGGGAAAGAACCATCATTTTAGGTATAAAGTGCTTACTAAAGGAAAGATGATCTTGTAAAAACCAACGCCACCCGACTTCTTCCAGACCGCCATATAATAAGGTCCAGGGGAAATAAAGGAAGAAGGCCAAGAGGGAGTTCCCAGTAAAGCGAACGTTCATAAGCAGGATGGAAATCCCATAATAGATGACGGGAACGAAGAAAGCTAGGATCCAAGATAGGGAACTTTCTTTTTCAAGAAAGACCTTTTTGAAAAATTCACCCAAGGAGTTGACTTCACTCAACACCAGAGAAAAGACCGCAGCCACAATCATGGGAATCAAGTTCATTAGGATAAACAGTAGCGAGGCACCCAAACTACTCCTATCTGGGAAAAAGAAAAGGATCACTTGCCCCACTAGAAATGTAGCAAAGAGGGCAGTCAGTGCATACCAAATAGCGACTGATTGTTTTGAAATAAATTTGTTCATTTTTCCTCCTTTACAGTTTCATACTTATTTCTTGCAATCATGATTGCTAAACTAATAATAAGAATTTTACTGACGATAGATAGCCATACCTCTTCATTCACTAGAATCTGAGACAAGGCATTGATACAGGCATGAGTCATGACACAAATCCATAAATTTTGCGTTTTATGATACAAGGCCGATAAGATAAAGCAGTTAGTTAGCAGACCTACTAAAAACGGAAACAATTGAATGACAGCTAAAGAACCATCGATATAAAAGTATAGTAGATGCCAACTAGACCAGGCTAAAAAGGTGATCACAGTAGCTGAAAGATAAGGTATTTTTTCCTGCAAAGTTGGTTGAAAGAAATAACGCCAGCCAATTTCTTCAACTCCACCGAAAAGAAGAGCCTTAAAAAAGAGTACTACTGGCAAGACCAACGATTGAGTGGTGAGCTTACCACCAAAAATTAAGGGAAAAAAGTCGAGAAGCAAGAAAACAAGTACCAAACAATAATTTGCCAAACTGTCTTTGACTTGAAAAAAATCTTTGAGAACTTGTTTGAAACTAGATTGATGGTAACTAATGCTTGCAAGACTGCCCCACAAAGCTGATGATAAGCCACCTAAAACAACAGCGATGATCCCCAATGATGATGTAAAATCAACCTTCACTCCTCCTGCTCTTAAAAACCACACCAGAAGGCTAACTCCTAATACTTGACCAAAGGTCCCTAACAAATACATAGATAGGGCTTGCTTTCTACTCATTCGTGATTCCTTTTTCTTTCAATTAATTACCAGTGCTATCTACCTTAAACCCATACTTGCCTGCATTTCGTTTGAGTTTATTCACTAGCTCTTCATTCTGCTTGCTTTTTCCAAAAAAGAAGGGAATAGTCTTTCCATTTCTAAGATCGATATAGAAAGCATAGCGAGCCCCACCACCAGATCGTCCACGAAAAATTGCATACGTGATTTGCTTAATCTCTTTCAGTGGGATTCTGCGACGACTGAAACATAGTGCGACATGGATATAGAAGATCCCACGGTTAATATGGAAGGGAGCAAAGAAGGGACCACCACTACGTTTCACGATTGCCCTTCTTCTCAGGTAAAGTAGAAGACTGAAAAAGAGCAAGAAAACGAGCACATATAGAATCGGAGCATACTCCATTATCTTTCTGTATTCTAACACGCTGTCTTTCATCCTCTACTTCATCTCAACCCATTTTTCATTATCCATGATAAAGGGCTTAGCTAGACCTTCGCCTGTATAGTCTTGGTACTTGGTCTCCAAGTATTTGTAGACATCTTCCTTGGTCGTAAACTTGATGGCTTGATAGGGCTCTTCAAAGGTCAGCTTTCGACAAAGAGATAGCCGTCCTTTGCAGGAACTAAAACGCCGACATGGCCGACAAAAAGGGTATTTCCATCTAGGTTATCATGAACGATAACAGAAAGCATGCGCGCATTTTCATTGAACTTGAAGTGAGAAAAATACTCTTCCATCTTCTTGGCATGGACCTTGACATCCGTTGTCGCCTCTGTCGGAACCCGTGAATACAGAATGTTAAAGGCTTCCTTGTCTGCCTCACCGAAGATCTTCCCTTTGTCAATCGCATCATTGTCCACGAACAAAAGTTCACTATCCGCTTTCATCTTAGGAATCTCGATGCGATTCTTCAGAAGAGTATAGCTATTGATCCGGCAGTTGGTCCCGACGAAATCGCCCTTTTTCTTGGTCCACAAGTCACTGATCTTCTCAACATTGTAGTCTGTTTTCTTGAAGGTGCTGAAGTCACCCGTCAAGCCGACCGAGCCAACAATGCTATCGTAATCCGTTACTAGACCCAAAAACTTGTCTACACTGTCCTGATCCAAATAAGCAGACAAAAGACTCCGCACTTCTTCGACACTTGCCTTGCTGTTGAGGTTGCTGTAGCTTCCCTTGTAGCGCTCCTTATCTGAACTAGATTTCTGAACCGTTGAGGGTTCCTTCTTTTCCTTGGATTGCTTTTGGTTGCTACCACAAGCCGCTAAAGCAAAGATCGCCAAGACGCAGCTAGTAAGAAGCATGATTTTTTTAGATGGTTTCATAAAATGGTTCCTTCTAATAATTGTTGTAAGAATCATCTATTTTAAAGTTTCTTAGCTTCATTATATCAATAAATAGATTGAAACAGAAAGAAAAAACATTTTACTTTTACACTGAGAATGCTAGCATTAAAATAGCTGCGGTGTTATTGACTGATGAAAAGTTGGCGATCTACTCTAATAAGAAAAAAGACAATATTAGAATTCTGGAATTCAGAAAACTAATATTATCTTTTTTATGTCAAACAAGCTTAATTTTTCAATAAAAACAATAGTATATGAAGATCATTCTTAATGAACAATAATATCTTCAGACTTTATAATATTTAATTCTTCATCAGAAATATCATTATATTGTGACAATCGATTCGCTTGGTTGGTAAAAGTCTTCTCAAAAAGATTTCTCATTTCCCTACCATTTGCAAAGTTCTCACTTTTTTCATTACTTAATTTGCTAAGGTATTGTGTTAAATAATCCCTTGCGTCACTAGACAATCTCATATCATTTAATTTACAGAACAACTCAAAAATATCTAGAAGTTCATTTGGTGAATAATCTTCAAATGTAATACTTTTATTGAATCGAGATTTTAAACCTGGATTTGATTCTAAAAATCTATTCATGGGCTCTGAATAACCCGCAACAATTACAACAAAATCTTCACGCTGGTCCTCCATGGCTTTTAAAAGTGTATCAATAGATTCTTGTCCAAAATCATTTTCTCCTTTAGCCAAAGTATAGGCTTCATCAATAAATAGTACTCCTCCCATAGCTTCATTAATTTTCTCCTGAGTCTTAATTGCAGTTTGTCCAACATATCCTGCTACTAAACCAGATCTATCAACTTCAACTAATTGTCCTTTTTCTAACACACCCAATTTTTTATAAATTTTTGAAAGTAGTCTTGCAACTGTTGTTTTGCCTGTCCCAGGATTTCCCAAAAAAACTAAATGCTTAGAAACTTGGGGTACCTTAAACCCTCTACTTTCTCTTAATTTATTAATTTTTAATATATTTACTAAAGAGCTCACCTCTTCTTTTACACCTGCTAGACCGATCAATTCATTCAGTTCATTTAATAAATCCTCCAAAGATTCTTCTTGATCGTCATCTTTTTTATTACCATCAATTGATGTCTTATTATGTATTTCTTCATTTTTTTATTATACTATTATCTAAATTTTTCAAAAGCAATATTTTGAGATTCTTTATTTAACTCAGTGTACTCTTTAAGCATCTTTAAATAATTCATAAATTTTTTTCTTTATCAACAGTATTTTTCATCTTGTTTATTTAAAGAGTAGTACTTTCCAATTTCATAGATTGTTGAAATAAATAATGACTCAATATGTGAAACCCTATTACTACTTATTTCTTTACTAAGATTAAAAAGTAATTTAAAAAAATCTAGGTGTTTCTATCTCTTGAACTTTCGGATAAAGGTCAGAGTATGAAGTGTTTAGATATGTAATTTTTAAAAAGAGATATTCTTTCTTCTGAATCCTCACTAGAAATGTAATGAATAAAAGATAAAATATCTTCTATCATCATCCTATCTATATCTTCTATATCTTTTGAAGATGTCTTGATTGTATTACAGATGAATAATAAGCTATCAAGGGAATTTTTAATATCAATATTCATAGGTTTCCTCACACCAAAAGAAGCTCTGCTTGTTTTATTACATTCTTGTAGATATCTGATATTTCTTTACTATCTTGATCTTTAAAGGTATCTCTAATAGTTTCATCTATCAGTTCTTTCATTTCTCTTGTACTGTTTTCACGGATAGCCTCCAAAACATGAATTTCTCCTACACACTTAATCAATTCCTGATTATCGACAACTTCCTGAAAAGCTTCATTAACTCTATCAATTAGTTCAGTATAATATATATCGACGCCAATAGTATCTAAATCCGTCTCAAATACAGCGTAATCCTGCAATTTCTCTATAAACCACTCTTCAGTTAATTCATTATAGATGCTCATCCATTTATCATGTGACGAATGCCAAACATCTGTATCTATTAGAATATTATGATTATTAAAATAATATTGCTCATCAAAATATTTTAAAGCAACAGTAAACATTGAAAGAAGTGAAAAGATGGAAACGATTAGTAGATGATTATTTGATGCAATGTCTTTTCTAAATAAGTCTGTTAGTAATTTTAAAGCAGTGTATAGTTTTTGAACTAAAAAACGCATTTGTTCTTCAGAATATGGCTGTTGACGACGTCTGCAATCAAGCATATCGGTATACTCACCTAGAACTTTTTCAAATTCATAAATAGCACGAACATCATGCTCCTGTTTGACTACATTTTTTAATTCATCAAATTGAAGCTTCATCTCTGAGCTAATATTATCAAGTTTTTCATACATAATAGCGAATCCAGCACTCGTGGCTGCTAAGTTTAAACCATTCATCACAATCCCTAATTTACTTACCGATGCAAGTTGCTGGATATTATGCATGGTAATTTGAGATATATTCATTTGATCATTAAGCATATTGGAAAAATTTTTATTAAAAACTCCAATTGCTTTTTCACTAATCTCTTTATTTCCCTTTTGTACAATATCACTTAATGCAACTTTTTGAAATGCTTTGATTCTATTTTTTTGCCCTCTAACAACTATTTCAATAATTCCTTTATCGTTTTTAAACTGATTAAATTGTTTCAAATAATCAATTACTAGTGTTTTATTCATTACTGTACTCTCCTATAATTCTTGCATCTTTGATCTTGTTAAGAAATATAATGGACAGAATTAATGAACAAACTTCGAAACTATAGAACCCTTTATCCTTTATGATTCCTTGACTTTTTTTATTAAAAATTGAAAATAAATCTTCTTCTAATATACTTTCCATACATGGAATTATGATCATTTCATCAAGACACCTAGTTGAAAAAAATCAAAAATTGGTAACCTCTTTATTATTTTTGTTTTACAATCTCTACAAGAAGGCACATCAAAATTCTATTATAATCTATTATTTGTCTCACATTATTAAACTTTAAAAGCTCTTAATTGTTTAGCTTTTTTCAAAAATATCTTTTTAGTCCTTGGAACTATAACAGACGTTATATCCTTATTCTTTCTGGTTGTTTTTTTCTGGTACTCTTTTTTGCAACGAAATTTTTCTAAATGATTAAAATAGAATTCTAGTATTTTTTTCAAATTTTTTTATTATTTTTTTAACTCAACCTTTTTCAAAATAGTCAGTAATTTTTCTCTGCTAAAAATCTCTCTTGTGATTGAGCCATCTTGGATAAATTTAAAGTCAAAATAATCAGCAATCAGTGTATCTTTTTAAATAAAGAAATGATTTTTGACTCAAGTTCAATCACACATTCTTTTTATAATTTCTCTGTAATCCATAATAACCTCTTTTTTTCAATGAAACACTTTATTCCTCTTGAACTACTTTAATTAGTATTATATCATGAAATATTGTTCATTTTTATTTACTAGTGTAAAAGTCTTCATACTAGTAAACAAAAAAGCGACTGCAATATTTCAACTGCAATCACTCGTTCAATTGTGTGATAAAAAAATAACAAAGTATTATATAAGATTTTTTAATCTTGTGTTTGTTCATCTTTTCTTCAAAGACTTCCGTCATGATGACACGCAATTCCTCCCGTTCTTTTTCAGTAAGGTCTCCTTGGCGCTTGGCCACGGCATAGAGTTCAGGATTGCGCATAGCCACACGTTCGATCGTCTTTGTTGTCGCATGCCCTCTGACAAAGAAAGTAATACGCTTGATCCATTCTTGCGGGCCAAGAGCGAGCAACTTCTTCGACGCTTCCTTATCAGAAATCTCAGCTGTGCTCAAACCTCGATTGATTTGTTCTTGTTCTTTTTCTGTATAGTTCTAAAAGTTAAAAATGTGTTTGTTGATAAATTTGATTGTAATGGAATAACATTTAGATAAAAATATATTACTCTTATATTTTAGTTATCCCAATCTATTTTTGCATGTTCTATTGCGTACTCAGCTTCTTCTTGAGTAAATTTTCTATATTCAACAAGTATTTTTAATAACCTTTCTTTCGAAATGTTGCCACCGTTTGAAGAAGATTCTGCTTGTTTCACAGCTTCCTCTTTCCAATCGAAATGACCTTGTTCTATGGCATAATCAGCCTCTTCTTGAGTAAATTTGTCAATATTTATAAGTTGCTCAACTAATTTTTCTTTCGAATAATGAAACTCTTGATTTGATTTTGCTTTTAAAAGTGCTTGCTCTTTCCAGTCTACATTAAGCTTATTTAAAGCATACTGAGTAGCATCCTCTGAATACCTGCTGCCATACTTAGTAAGATAAATTTTAATTTGCTGCTGCGATAAATGCTTTTTTGACCAAGATTTAGCTTCTTCATATGCCCTTGTATATTCTGGATATAGTAAAGTTGGAGGAAATAGTCCTTTCATAAACATATTCATTAATGATTCTAAATCATTCTTATTTTTTCTATCACTTGAAGAAGCGTATTCTTGTTTTGATGATTCGAAATCATCCTTATTTCCATCACTTGAGGTAGAGTAATTTTTTTCAGAATTAGTTACTATTTTTTTCCCGTATATGAACTTTTCCATTCATTATAACTTCTTTCATAACTATATACCATAAAAGCTATCCATCCTACCATCAATCCAAAAATTGTAAAAATAACTGTCAAAAATTTTTTCATCATGAGTACCTTTACTTGTTTTTCTCCAATGGAATCTTTCATCCCTCTGGAACTGCTTTCATTAGTATTATATCATGAAATATTGTTCAATTTTATTTACTAGTGTAAAAGTCTCTATGCTAGTAAATAAAAAAGTGACTGCATTTCAACTGCAATCACTCGTTCTATTGTGAGATAAAAAATGATTATTTAATCTTGTGTTTGTTCATCTTTTCTTCAAAGATGGCCGTCATAATCTTACGGAGCTCTTCTCCTTCTTTTTCAGGAAGGTCTCCTTGGCGCTTGGCCACGGCATAGAGTTCAGGGTATTGCTTGGCTACACGCTCAACTGTCTTGGTCGTCGCATGTCCTCTGACAAAGAAAGGAATGCGTTTAATCCATTCTTGTGGAACAAGAGCGAGCAACTTCTTCGACGCTTCCTTATCAGAAATCTCAGCCGTGCTCAATCCTTGCTTGATTTGTTCTTGTTCTTTTTCTGTAAAATCTTTTAAATCCATAGTAAACTCCTTATTTGTTTATCTAAGGACACATTATACACCTATGTAGAGGAATGTACAACTAAAGGATTTTGGAAAATAGTACACAAATGCGTCCATTAGACATTGATTTATCCGTTCAGTTCTTCTCTACAAATAACAAATCCATTTGGCTGAATGATCAATCGATCATCGGAAATGTTTCCAAGACTGATCAGATCTGCTTGTGTTCTTTCTAAGACAACGTCTTTCTTCGAGTGGTTAAAGTAGGCTTTGAGAAGGTGGCCTTCATGCTGCCATTCTACTGCCACCACATCTGGCTCCACTTCTTTCAGACTCACTTTACCATGTTGAATCATGCCCGCTACTTCTTTTCTGAGCTGGATCAAATCCTTCATAAAGTTCAGCATATCATTGTCCACTGACACGCGCTCCCAAGGCATGACACGCCGGCAATCTGGGTCCGGGCCACCGATGAGGGCTAGCTCCGTTCCATAATAGATACACGGCGTTCCTCGTTGCAGATAGAGGAAGGCGAGGGCAGACTTGACGGACTGAAGATCGCCTTTGGCCGTCGTCAAAATGCGCTCTGTATCATGGGAGTCCAAGAGGTTAAACATGACCTCAGAGATCTGCTGCCTGTAATACATCGACTGGCTATTGATCTCCCAAATGAAGCGCTGGGTCTCCTTATGCCCCCGCAGGAAATAATCCTTGATACTTTCAGAGAGCGGATAGTTCATCACCGCATGGAACTCATCACCATTGAGCCAAGGTTGAGACGAATGCCAGATTTCCCCGAGGATATAGAGGTCTGACTTCTTAGCCAAGACCGCCTTACGGAAATCCCGCCAGAATTGATGGTCGATTTCATTGGCCACGTCCAATCGCCAAGCATCAATATCAAACTCTTCAATCCAGTAAGTCGCAACCTTCAAGAGATAGGCCTTCACCTCTGGATTAGCCGTATTGAGCTTAGCATATAGCCCGCAAAGGCAAAAGCATGGTAAGACAAGTCGCGACTATTCCACAGATTTTCTGAGGAGACAGGGAACTCTTTGATATGGAACCAGTCCTTGTAAATCGAATCCTCCCCGTGTTTGACCACATCCTGCCATTGGGGTGAATCATAACCAATATGGTTGAAGACGGCATCCAGCATAATCTTCATTCCACGCGCATGAGCCTCTTTCACTAGCTGGCGGAAGGTGTCCTTATCACCAAAATGTCGATCAATTTCAAAATAATCAATGGTATCGTATTTGTGGTTGCTTGGAGATTCAAAAATCGGGCAAAGGTAGAGCCCTGTAATCCCTAACTCCTGCAAGTAGTCCAAGTGATCGATGATCCCTTGTAAATCTCCACCAAAGAAATCCAATACTTGAGGAGCAATAGAGGCATCCCAAGGGCGGACGCCTTCTGGTGAAATGGCTGGATTCCCATTGGCAAAGCGCTCAGGAAAGATTTGGTACCAAACCGTCTGCGCCACCCAATCTGGAACAGCACACCCATCAATCTCATGGATAAAAGGAAGCTTAAAGCCGTTCATGACGAAGTCCAGGTTCTCCTTGGTGTAGGCCTGCTACACCTCGATCTCCGTACAAGGTCTTCTCTCCCGCCGTGGACTCTAATTCAAAGAGGTACTGGATCCGGGCATGGCGGACAGATACCGACACTTGCCAATAATCAAAGAGGTCGTCTGTCGTCACCTTGTCCATTTCCTTAGTTGCCTCATAAAGATCCTCTATAAAAATAAAGGGATCCCCATAGTGCAAGACAATCCGTTTGATATCTTCTTTCTTGGTCCGGATGCGAATATGAAGCTGCCCGTCCTTATAAAGATAGGCATACTCCGATTCAGGCCGATGATAAATCGCTGTTAATTCCATCTGTCTCGTCTCCTACTATACTCTCTTTTCATCATTTACCGTTTAATGCAAACGATTACACAAAACTCACTCTAGTATACAACTTTAGAAAAAGGTTTGCAAGAGCTTGTGAGATAATTTTAGACTACTAACTTGTTAAGATTCTAGTGCAACACAAAAAGCCCAGCAATTGGGCTTAAAGATCTTTGTGGAATTATTCTTAAATAGTTATTTCAATATTTTTATTTCTTTAGTACTTCTTTCCAATTATCAATAAAGCCAATATGATGGAGATGAATCGCTTCTCGATAGCGTTGAATAAGTTCTGATAATTCACGTAAAAATCCATCATTCCATTTTTTCTTATCAGGATAAAGGCATTTAATAGCATAAAGTTGGGCCATTAATCTATTTTTTAACTTGCTATTTTCATGCATAAAAGAAGGAAGTTGACCAGGGATTTTTGTAAAGCTTGTATAGTATAGTCGATTATAATGAGCACAGTAATTTCTTAAGACTACAGAAACTTCTAGATAGGTTCTGATTTGAGAAGATTTTAGACCAACATTGTTAGCAATAGACTGTTGAACATCTGTAGGAGAATCGGCAAAAAATTTTGATGTCATACCAAAGGTGAAAAACTCTACTAAAACCCAAATAGGGAACACTCCATCATATTTTATCTGATGATGTTTATAAATAGGACTTTTCTTCCTATGTCCTAATTCTTTGTCAATACCTTCCAAAAATTCATCATGTTTATGAAATTTATTAAAAGAAGTTTTATCTTTATAAGCTAAAGCTCCGTATAGTTTCCCATGATAGTAGGCAACTTGGGTTCTAAAGTATAATTCAATATCTTCAATGTACTTAAAAATGAGCAAGCGTAACTCTGCATCAAAACAGTAAATTTCATAGATCTTTTCTAAAGAAACCTTATTAGAATCATATTTCTGCGTTTCCTTATCACGAAAAGGTAAAAAATAAGCAGTTAGCCTATAATAATTAACCTTCTTCAAAATATCAATCGCAAACTCATCCGATTTGATATCTATACAACCGTGCTCAATTAGTTTAGCTACTTGCTCTTTCCAAGTCTTAAATTCTTTAACATCCATAAAAACTTCCAGATAAAAAAATGTCCGCCTTGTCACATCAAAGAGAGGTGGGCGGTCCTATTAACTACATTATACAGTTTTTACTAGATAATTCAAGTGTTATTCGTATTTTTTAAAATTTACTTACACAATTATTCATACAAACAGAAAATTAAACCTACAAGTATAGTTCAAAAACAGATCATTCTAGTTTGCACTTTCCAGAATGGCCACTTCTCTCAGTCGCTCCACGTCTTCTACCGTGGGATGCCATCTTTCAATCATATTGGTGCTAAGAGCAAACCAGACGCTCTTAAAAACCTTTTTGTTGTCAAAAATCACACCCATAATCATCATTTTTTCTTTATCTACATCTAAGGTCATATTCTACCTCCGTCCTATTATTATAGCATATTTTCAATCATTTTAGTTCTCCTATTTAGAACTTACCCTACACAAAAAGCCCAGCAATTGGGCTTTCTCATCATCTAAATGACTGATACTTATTCCTTACTTGTATGCCGCTTTCCAAGACTGAGCGCTTGCTCTTCTGACATTTCAACTACTTTGGCAAAGTTAGTATTTCGTGGCATGCTATCCTTAGAGTACCAATAAACCTCAGCACTTCCATTTCTGGCCACATAAACAACTGGAGCTAGTTGACGAGTTGGCTCTGTAGGCTCTACAGGTTGAACTGGCTGTGCAGGTCCTGCTGACTGACTCGGTTGAGGGGCTTGACTTGGTTTCGTCTCTACAGAAGGACTGGCTGGTTGTGGTTGACTACTTGGTTCCGTCGGCACTAAAGATGGCTTAGCGGTCCCCTTCAGATAGTCAATGGTCGCATTCTTGGAATAATTATCCAAGGTAACGGTGGTGATCCCATAAGCATCTACTGACTCTTTGGGGCTACTTAAATTGATTGGTAGGAGGTTGCCATCTCGATCAATTCCTACATATTGCAAGGTCACCTGCCGAGGAATCACTTCATCCCCAGTATAGACAGGCGTCACCTTATAATCCAGCCAATAATTGGGATGGGTGGCCAACCAGCTATCGAGTCGTTTCTCGTAGTAGAGCATACCTTCCACATTACTATCTGCTGTCCCTTTATAATTTCCCGTATTGGTCCAGGCAGTTAGAGCAACCAGATTTTTCCCTTCATTGGTCAGTCCACTAAATTGATAGCCAATCAGATGCCCTCTATGGAACAGCCAGGCCTTCTTTCCTTTGTTTCCATAAGCAATCTTATAATTGTGCCAGCCAACCGGATTATAGTTGAGACGTGGTTCTCTTTTTTTCTTTGGCTCATCCTTGTCCTGCAGCTGAATATGGGCTGAGGTCGCACGACCTAAATGATCAAAATCCCCCAGTACAAGCTGCTTACTGCCATTAAAAGGCAGTAGATGAAGTCTCTGGTAATCGAGGCCCGTTTGCTGAGCTTGAGCCCCTTGAACAATGGCCAAGGACATAAAAACCGAGACCATCGCAACAATAACATTTTTCAAAAATCGTTTTGTAACCATGATTGAAACTCCCACATTTCTATCTAGTGATATTATAGCAGAAAAAAGCGGTTACAAACATAGAAGATAGGCAATTTCTTCTCCTATGTCAATTAGATTTTTTAATAAGTTTATTTTTACTTTAATATTCTTTAGTGTATAAAATATTGACTATTATTTTAGTACATAAAATGATACACAACTATTCTAAATCAACTTATATTCATACCACTCTTCATCTACTTTTCTGAAATCCCAAAAGCCAAAAAAACATTCTTTTGACTTTGAGTATTAAAAAGGATAAATTTGAGCAGTTACCTTAACCATTTCTTTCTCTTTGGCCAACTGTATCATTTCAGAAACACATCGTCTTCCGATATGTAAATTCTGATACTCTTTGCTGATCACTATAGAAAGCTCTGAATTATCTTGAAGTGTCACATCTCCAACTAACACTCCCTCATATTGGATATAATAGCAAGAACCATGTGAAGATAGGTAATCATACATTTTATGAAGTTTTTGTTACATCGTAAATCTGATCAGTATTATCCACTTGTTTGCAAACCTCGCTATCTTGATACCAAAAAAGGGAGATCTCATCATTCCTATAATAGGGAATAAGCACTATCTGATCGTCTACTATTCTATTCATACTTACTCATTTCTTTCATCATAATGGGTTCCATTTACTTTTAGCTTAATCTTAATAAAAATATCCAGTCTTATCTCTGATGGATCTACTCCCGAATCACCTTGATTTTTCTTCTATTTGCAATGAAACTACTCAAGAAACTGATAATGGTAATCAGCCCAATGACAAGAGGGAAAATAAAAAGTGAAATACATTTCAAAAGCTTATCTTATTTTTCTTGTAGCAATCCTGTTCTCCAAAGACCGATAGCAACAAAAATAGCCAGTCCCATCACAATCAAGGTTTGAAGGAAAGTTCTTTTTAGCATTTTTTTCTTCGCCTCTCCTACTTCACCTTCTGAAACCTCATAGATATCGAGTTCCAAACGATGAATCACCTGCTCTTGTTGGTACAGAGAGTAGCAAAAATACTAAAAAAACGTGATCACACCGACACAATCTGTAGTGAACATGAAACTGAGCAGGAATCCAAGGATAATCCCCGACATAAAGAGCATGTACATGTTGTTCCCAAAGGTACTCAATTCTTTTTCCTTGTATTCGTCAAGCTCACCTGTAATATCGTAGAAGGCTTTAACACATTTCAATTGCCAGTTTTTATTCATCATCATCGATCCTCCAAAATAAAGAATTCAAATCCGTCCCAAGCTCTTTTGCCAGATTGATACAGAGATCTAAGGAAGGGTTATACTTCCCATTCTCAATCATATTAATCGTTTTGCCTGAAACTCCAATACTTTTTGCCAAAAGCCAATTGAGAAAGACCAAGATTGACTCTGTATTCTTTCACCCGGTTCACTTGGCACCTCCTAATCACAAATGTGTCAAATATATTTGATACATTTATTTTACAATATTAGTTGTTTAATGTCAACTATATTTGACATCGTTTTTCTAAAAAAATATTTTTCTCAATTAAAAATTGAACTGCACCCCAAAAAGTTAGATTTTTTTCTGTCTAACTTTTTAGGGGTGCAGTTCAGATTTCAAAATATTATTTTTTTATTCTATTATTTGAATGTATTGTAAAATAACTAAAATAATGCTAAAAATCAACGTTAAAACGATAAATGCCACGCAAAGTAGCAAAAATAATGAGAATGCAACCTCTACTTGCTTGTGCTGTAATCATCGTTTATTCTATACTAAAATCAGTCATATTGCTACTTTATGACAAATTACATCATAGAATATAGAGGAGGTCATACAACATGACATTTGCTGAAAAATTAAAATCCATACGTAAACAAGTAGGGATGTCACAAGAACTTTTAGCTGAAAAAATCGGTGTATCAAGACAGGCTGTAACAAAGTGGGAAACTAGTGCTGGAATTCCAGATATCGAAAATATGATATCCATCTCAAACCTATTTAACATCTCTATCGATGAGCTAATCTGCAATGAAAAAACTACTCTTAATACAAGCGAATATCTTTTTGAGAGTATCACAGAGTATGATATCGATAAGATCAAGAGCTATGATATGAAATTTGGAGGCGCAGAAAAGTTTGTATTGTCCGGATACAATGGAGAAAAATTCGAGTTCGTCTGGTATCCAATCTTCTTTCTACACTTCAAAATGATTTTAAAGTAAAAATTGATGATAGTAGAAAAAGAATTGACCTAGATGTAAGACGATACAATGGTGTAACAGAGGCAACGGCTAAAGAAACGGTCAGTATCTTTGTGCAAATCCCAACTCGCTATATTAGTCACATTGAATGCGCGGTTCGTGCAGAGTCTGTAGAAATTCACTCCCTAGAATGTGACAATATCGAACTTGACCTTAAGACATCTCGTATTACCCTAGAAGATATTTCAGGTAAAGTAAAAATAAACTGTAATCATGATATGGAAGTATTATGTCATTCATTAAACGGTGAAATTGACATTAACCAGATTTCGGCAACATCCAGAATTCGTATTCCTGAAAACAGCCTATTTACTGCTGTTACCAAAGGAATTGGAACAAATATTTATTATGAAAAAAATGGGCAAAAAACTGAACCATTCGATTCACCCGATGCAGATAATATAATTGAATTGAATGGTATTAAGAGTGAACTAGTTATCTATACAGCTGAAGAAAGAGGGTAACTAAATGAATGTAAATTATTTAAAAAGATACATCATCAGTTCTTATATACTTGTTTGGGCACTCATTATTTTTGTAGCAGCTCCTGCAAGTTTAATATTTAAGGTTCCACCTGTTATCATGTGGATTGTACGAAATATTGTCGCTTGGTCTCCATCATACCTTCTTTTATTTGGATGGAAGTATTTCAGGACTGATGAGAAAAGAACAACTTTCCTTAAGCGGTGTTTCTCTGCTAAAGTGTCGTTACTCCCACTTCTATCTTCATTTGGTCTTACATTTGGGCTCAGTATTTTATCACTCTTCCTCTACTCACTTATGACCCAAAAAACAATGTTCTCCTACATCAATCTAGGAACCGTATCATTGCCACTAAGTATATTCTTATCATTTACATCAGGTCCGACTGGTGAAGAATTAGGGTGGCGTGGTTATATGAGAGAAGAATTTAATAAAAAATATCATTTTTTAAAATCCTCTATCTATCAAGGCCTAGTCTGGTGTTTCTGGCACACACTTCTGTGGGTTGTAGATTCAAAATTTACGGACTGGCGGGCTGTTCCTTATATTATTGCTAATATAGTTGTGATTACATCTATTACTATTTGTATGAATATTATTTTGGAAAAATATAATAATCTGATTTATTCTATTTTCATGCATTTTGGCTTTAATATCGTTTATGTATTTTTGGATGCTGATATCGGATTTTTTATCATTTTGACCTTGCTATACCTACTTATCACACCGATTGCAATTCATATACGAAATAAAACTGTGGAGAGATTATAGTGGGAAAATCCCTCCATTAATCGTACAAAATTTCGACTTTGAAGGTCCTCCTACAACTGTTTGTTTAACTTGTTTCAAACATGAATCAGAGTGATAGATTGTAAAATCATATAAAAAGAACACCAACAAAAATCATCTGTTGGTGTTCTCTTCATATTTAGATTTCGGAAAAAACTCTTGTCCATGTATCAGTGGCTACCCTTTATCTCTATTTTTCATGAACATTGTTTTATAAACAGCAGATTACAGTCTTAATCTATGTGGAGATACACACCTTTCCTAAATCAACTTATATTCATACCACTCTTCATCTACTTTCTGAAATCCCAAAGCCAAAAACATTCTTTGACTTTGAGTATTACAAGGATAAATTTGAGCAGTTACCTTAACCATTTTTTTCTCTTTGGCCAGCTGTATCATTTCAGAAATACACCGTCTTCCGATCTGTAAATTCTGATACTCTTTGCTGATCACTATAGAAAGCTCTGAATTATCTTGAAGTGTCACATCTCCAACTAACACTCCCTCATATTGGATATAATAGCACGAACCATGTGAAGTTAGGTAATCATACATTTTATGAAGTTTTGTTACATCGTAAATCTGATCAGTATTATCCACTTGTTTGCAAACCTCACTATCCTGATACCAAAGAAGGGAGATGTCATCATTCCTATAATAAGGAATAAGAGTGATCTGATCATCTACTATTCTATTCATCGTTACTTCTTCCATATTTCTATTTAGAGATTTATTCCGATACTTCAATATTCCCCATCAACCAATTGGACATCTTTTTGCCCTTGTCTTTATAAGGATTGGGAGGAAACAAGGTGAAAGGGGGAATGCTGGCATCCGGGAAAAATAGTTCTACTCTTATCGTTCGCTCTCGGTTATTGTTGACGTAAGCTGTAAAATAGATATGGTAATGTCCACTCACATCACCACCGTTATCATACTCCCCTCTAGCAGTATTTGGTAAGAGCGTAACAGATTCTATGTCCTGCTTTTCCTGGGCTAATTGTGTGATGATCTCACTCTTAATAGCAGCCTCATGATTTCTGATGAAATTACTATCATCACTATATCCAGGATGCCCATTGCGCAAATAGAAAATAATAACCATCAGAAAAGGTAGGGAAATTAAAAAAATAATCAGCTTATTCGATTTTAACATGGGGGCTCCTCACTAATCTGAATCAATATTAAGAAATCTCACCTTATAGCCATCTTTGGTATATAAAAATTCTAATTGAAGGGTCATATCCACTAATTCTGAATTAGAAGTCATCTCATAGTCAACGGCAAACCCAGAATGGTCATTATAATCATAAATTTCCAATTGAGAATACTCATAAGGTGGATGGAAATTACATGCCACTCCATATTCATCAATCGTGTCAAAATCATTTAATTCAAGTGTTTTTTCAACATATCCAAAGAATTCATTTAAATCGTCAATCTCAAATTCGTCAACATAATTCTTTATATCTTCATAATTTTTTTAAATGAATATCTTTTTAAAAATATTTGTGATAACCTCTATAACTTTTTTTCTCTTTTATAACTATCATCTCTCTTTTTAAATCTATCGAAAAATCCCATAGGGAAATCCTTTCTCACTGTACATATTAGTTTACTGAGATGTACTTATCCCATCGCTTTAAGGGCCTATCCAAATAAGAATAAGCCTGATTTTTTATCTAATCTAGGAATTATGAATTAATTGCTCCAATTCTACTTCTGAAAGATATCCATGATTGTATAGTTTACTTAACAAGGCTTCATCTACGGTAATTTCATAATAGTCAGTCACAAACTCATGAAATCTCTCAAAGCTATCAAAGAGGTAAGATAGCAACCATTCTCCGCCATCCTGATCTTGGTAAGTCTGTTGATGCGCGTGACCGTCATACCAGATAAAGAAGGTTGTTTCATCTTTTTGTTCTTCTGAATAAAGTGAGACATACTTTTCATCCAGTCCTTTATAAAAACTATCGATGATATCTTGATTCCACTCGTCAGCACCAAACTGGCTTAAACTACTTTCATGATCAAAGCCTTTTATAAGGATCATTTTATCAGTCAAAATCACATCTAAAGAATCACTAGATCCATTATCAATAAGATAGCGGACTCCATAGTCTTCCTCAGTCTTAATCACGAGTCTGAGCCAATCCTCACTCGGATCTGTCAGATATTCGTCAATGACTAGCAAGGCATCTAATCGAGTCTTTATCTTGTCCCAATCAATCTTTCTCATCTCTAAAAACCTCCGTCTTATCCTTGCAATTTATCAAGATCACAAGCCCTATAACGAGCTGTTAGATAGCCTGAAAAGCTAATCTGAGGGATATTCCACTCATTGGGCAAATAAATCGAACAATCTACCTGATCTCCAAGAGGAGAACTTGCTGAAATCATATCTTCCCAAATCTTCGTTATTGGAATTTCTTTCAACTTGACTCAATCTGCTAGTATTGAACCAGTCTTTAAACAGTAACCAGATTTGCTCGGCATCTTCGTTTAATAGGGAGACTTTCAAGTTGTAGCTAATTCCGACCCTACATCTTTTTTGAATCCTAACTTATCAGCTTTACAAACTTTTATCGATCCCTTATCATACTGCCAGTTATCACTATCTAATAGGGGAAATTGAATAGATAGATTGTCTTTAAATCCCTGTATAGTATCTAATAAATCTTTGGAGGCGGCTTCGAATAATTCTAGTTCTTCCATAGTCTTCTCTTTAATTTTCATAGCGAATCAAATTCCGATTTAATCTGCATCAACCCAGATCTGGTATTTTTGACAATGGAGACATCTAAACAAATAACCACAGATAGGCCCGTCTTTAACCAAGTAATCTTCTACATCTTTATATTCTTCACGCGCTTCATAGTCTGCCAAGACTTGCTCAGCGATTCCCATATCCTTCAATTCTCGAGTTCCAACTGTACCCAAGTAAGCACAATAATCTTGGCAACAAGAAAGCCAATATTCTCCCTGCCAACTAGAGTAGCCTGGGGTCTGACAAAAAAGCAGCTGATTTTTTTCTGGATCCAATTCACCCTTCCACTCGGCATCTTGTATAAATTCTGCATCGAATTTCTTAGCTGCTAGTCCACTTGCAATACACATTGGGCAAAGGTATTCTATATCTTCGATACTATAAGGTATAAGTGCATAATAAACATTGCTTTCTTTCCCACAAGATGGGCAAACCTTGGCTTCTCCTTCAACAAATGAACCTGTAGCTAAGGGATCTGGATGATAGAGAAAATGGGGTAAGTCTTTTAACAAGTCCTGCCTTTGCTTCTTCTCTTCTTTTGTTAGTGGACGAGAATGGGCAAATCTATCTCCATGACTTTGACTCATTTCTTGTAAACGACTCAGTTTCTTTATCTGTTTCGATCTGGTTTATCTAAGATTTCAGTAAATAAGCTATAGGCACTAGTGTAGAGACCCAATTGCTCATAGAGGTCAACTAAGACTTTCTTCGCTTCTAAATCATCAGACTTAGCTAATTCATCAGCCAAATCATAAAGGGCTGCGACACTTGAAGGCTTTCCATCCTGGTCCAGGTATTGCTTTTTTAATGTAATGTATTTTTCTAGAAATGGATTCATAGGATTACCTTTCTAATGGAATATAAAAACCTTAACAAATAGTGACTAGGACATTTCCATTGTGGTTTAAGATTTCCTTGTAAAAGTCTTTCATTTTGACAAAGCAGGTTAAAATATCATCCTTGATTTCTTCCTCTTCCTCAAGATAATCCCAAATATCAGGATACAAGTCGGCTTTCTTGCATGCTTCCATACTAAAGTCTTTCAAAGCCTTGTCCATATCAAATTCTTCTAAAGCTTGACTGATAGCCGCAATTCTCGATTTTTCAGTATAGGCGATATATTCAGATACATCCTCTAGAGGAGTCACCCCTAAAACAGCTTCTCTCAAGGGATTGTCATCCAAAAATTCTGAACTACTAAATCCTGTCATGACAAAGAGAAGAGCATCCCACATTTTGTCGATATCTATTATGATATCATGAGTGTCAGCGGAGTCCTCAGCAAAGTCTAACAAGTCATCTTCTTGGTTAGAAAGAGCTTTTATTTGTTCTAATTCATTGTCTGGTAAATATTGATAATTGGCAATCATTCCCATGATTTTTCTCCTTTGAATCTTGTAGGATAATACTGATATTTCTAGCTCTATTTCTATAGAAAATGCTATAATGGAGCTAAGAAATTGTTTTAATGAATGTTAAATAAAGGGAAATAGTAATGTTCACTAGTATTGTTTTGGGTTTTTATGCTCTTTTCTTTCTATCCTTATCCTTTACTATCTACCTCTATATCAGACTTGTAGTTGCTGTTAGACAAGGGAAAGCTGTCCCAAAATGGATTTATAAACTTGGCCATGCTGTTCAAGGAAGAATTCACGTTGACTATGAAGAAATCACTGATGCTAATGCCCTTAAAGAGATTCATTGGTTCTTGCTGATCTATTTAATCGTAAATCTACTCGTATTGGCTGTCCTCTACTATCATAGTAATAGCTTTCCTCAAGCCATTTATGAATGTTTGAAAAAACAATTTTTCATCGTACTTGTTAGTATGGTTTTAAAAAGTATTGGTAAATTTGTTGTACTGGCTATAAGCAAAAACTTTCATAACAGTCATGTCTATGCATCAACCAACGCTGTTATCGGGACAGCTTTTTTAACAAGTTATGTTTTTATGTTCTGCATGATGATGAGTGGTCTTCCAGCTCAACCAGTTCCAGTAACCATTCAAGATACCACTGTCATCATTGGTGAAACCAAGGCTTCCGAGCTTTTAGACCAAGGCTATACCTTTGGAGATAAAGGCGCAGAGAGTTCCATCACCAATCCCAAAAACGACCACTTCTACTACGGTCAGCTTCTTGAAGTCAAGCGGGATGATCAGTCCTGTGGCTTTATGAGCCTTACTCCTACGGGAAGAGATACTGATCAACTCAAAAACTGCGTCATCACCTATTACAGAACACCTAAGGATAGCAAGCAACTAGAAAAATTTCCATCAATCATGTCAAGCTAGCAAATCTCAAGCTCCAAGATTTTCAAACACGAAAATTAATCGATATCTTTGAAGTCAATCCAGCTGATTATAATGTCTCTGATAAGGATACCAACTTCATTCTGACTATTCAAACAGCAGATTACGACCTCTGGAAAAGATACCGGATTGAATCCAAGTTCAATTCAGATGGTTCCCTAGATAGCTATGGAGTCAGAGCCCAGCATAGCATGTGGGAATGATTCACCATTTCCCACTTTATCACATAAGCATTAAACTGGAAAAATATCGTCGACAAGTTTATAGGTTTCGATGAATCGAAGGCCAGAGGAACCTTTATCTCTAGTGATTTCTTCATAAATATCTTCTAAATTTTGGGCAGGTGCTAACATCCAAAGACTAAAAGGTCTAAGTTTCACCTGTCCAATTTTTTCAATATTTTCTAATAATTGCCCTAAATCTTTGTGATTGAACCAGCAATCTGTAACGAGAGCAAACTTTGTATTGTCCATCTTACAGGAGATTTGACTGGTCAAAAAATCATCGATGGAGGGCTTTTTTGTTTGTAAGAGGCGTGTGCAAGCCAAATGATACTCAAGCTTTCTAGGACTCTGCTCAACCATAGATACAAAGACAAGACCATACTGGTCTTTGAACTTAACAGTAAGGAGATCTCCTTCTTCAAAATAAGGTTTACGTTTAGTTTTGGCTTTAGTGACCTTTAGAGGTCTAGGATTTTCAGTTTGCAACTGGATAGCAAGTTTATCCAAGACCTTTTGCCTTTGCTTCAAAGCCTTTGAATCTATTTCCAACCAAAATGGATCAGCCCCTTTTTTGATAAGCTCCAAGGTTTTATCTCTGATATCGTCTGTCAGGTGACCAATCTTCCACAGTGAGTAGGCAAGAGCAGTCCAATAAATTTCTGTAAAAAAGTCTGTTTGACAGTAATCTTTCTCCGCATCGAGGATATCCTTGATAATATTGGCTACATGATCACCATCTCTATAGCGACCAACTACCTCATTGTAAATGTCATACCCTTGATCACTGTCAATGATATTAACGCCATCAATTGCCATTCTCAACTCCTAATGCTCAATCGACATCTTATTGGTAAATCTCAAAGCTTATTTAATCTTATGCTTGTTCATTTTCTTTTGGAAAATATCTGTAAGAATTTGTTGCAATTCTTGAGCTTCCTTTTCAGGAAATTGGCCTTCTTGTTCAGCTACAGCATACAATTCTGGATACTCAAGTGAAATTCTCTTAACAGTACGTGTAATGGCATGTTTTCTAACAAAAAATGGAATTCGTTTAATCATATCCTGAGGAATTAAGGCGATAATCTTATTTTACAAGATAGGTTTTCCTGATTTCCATTTTCATGATAGATATTTCTCCTTAAGAAGCTAGATAGTGCTAGATGTTTCTCTTTACTGCTCAATCCGTCTACTCAAGCAGTTGCATACACTCACAAAGAACTTTGTTTGACTATTGAATATCTTCCATCGCTTCTTTCACATATTCTTCGACATCCTCAATCTCTACAAACAACGGATCTAAGTGACATAAGAAGTGCCAATCTTTGGCGCCTTTCTTTCTGTAGAGAATCGCTTCGCCGTCTTCGCTTCCAAAAAAGCTTCTGTTGACTTCATACCCTTTGTTTTCTAGGAATACTTTTGCCTTGCGGAAGTTTGCTTCTCGTGCTTCGACATAAGCTTTCACTTCATCGTTATTCACGACATATGCATCTACTTTTTGTAGCTCCTTCGATCATTTTTATCGTTTTTTTAACGGATAGATTCGAAATTTCTTTCCAAATAATGTCCACATTTTCCTCAGAATTAAACGAAAATCTAGATAAAGGGACAATATTTCCATTGAAGACAATCTCCATATAATCCGGTAGATTTTTTGGATTAAAATACTCCACATCAAAAACTATCTTCTTTTTTTCTAAAGTATATCCCGGGATTTGCGCTACAAAGGCTCTTCCCTCTTCTAAAGAATCAAACACGACTAAATCTTTTTGAATAATTGTTTTGGTAAAATTCTAATAGATACATCATTAATCCTTTCAATATTTAGATAGAAGATAGTTTTTTTAGCAAACTAATATACTCAACACGTGAGGATAGAGATTCAAGCATTCTTTTTACTAAATAGGATTGATTGCTAAAAATTTCACCAGCTTACCTCCTCTTGTCTCATCCTCAATTATAACACGTTTCCACTCACATATCAGATATTTATTATTGGACCAAATAACCTTTTGAAATAGAAAACAAGCTCACCAATTCATCAAGTCTATATTTTTTATGAGATTCTTCATTAATGCTAAAAGATTTACAGTTTAAATTTTATTAAAACTCCTTGTTTATGACCTTACGTCATGATGTATAATAGGTATGAGGAGGTGGGTAATGATGGCTAAATATAGAGCAATTCCGGAAGGATTTATGACAGTGGGGGAACTTGCTAAGAAAATGGGCATTACCATCCGTACTCTACAATATTACGATAAAGAGGGGCTACTTTCCCCATCGGCAGAAAGTGAGGGAGGTCGCAGGCTTTATACCGATAAAGATATAGTGCTACTCCATCAGATTCTATCATTAAAATCATTAGGCTTTTCTCTCAAGGATATAAAGGGGCGTTTGATCTCTTTGAAAACACCTGATGATGTTGCCAATGCTCTTACAGAGCAAGCAGATATTCTTCGTAAAAATATTGAACAACTTAAGGATTCTTTAGTCGCAATAGAGCAGTTAAAGGCAGAAGTTTTACAAATACAGACGGTCAATTTTAAGAAGTATGCAGACATTATTGTCAATCTACAGATGAAGAATGACTCCTACTCTCTCATTAAGCGCTTTGATGATGATACGCTCGACCAGATACGCAGTCGATTTGACAAGAAAAGCGGGCAAGATTTTATGGATAGGTTGAACCGCCTAAGTGATCAAATCGTGGAGCTTCAGAAAGAAAACGTACCAGCTGAAAGCGAACAATGCCAACAGGTTGTGCAAGAATACTGGAGCTTGATTATGGAGTTTACAAATGGTGATATGAGCATGCTTCCGAAGTTGATGGAGATAGGGAATATCGATACCGCCTCAAACGCTTGGGAAGAAAAGCAAAAAATCGTTAATGATTATTTAGGGCCTGCTTTACAAGTCTATTTTTCAAGGCTTGGAACAAATCCCTTTGAGGAGGTAGAACCATGAAAGACGCAATAGAGGTTTCTGGATTAAAGAAAAGTTATGGTAGCAATATGGTTCTTAGAGGTCTCGATTTTCAAATCAAACAAGGAGAAATCTTTGCTCTGCTCGGAGTGAATGGAGCTGGTAAAACAACAACGCTTGAATGTATCGAAGGTCTGAGAAAATATGACGGAGGCACTATAGTTGTAAACGGGAAAACCGGAATTCAACTACAGTCCTCCTCTCTACCCGCCCACATCAAACCAATGGAAGCCATAAAGATATTTGCAAAATGGAATCATACATACATTGATGATGCTATGATAAAGGCCCTTGGCATAAAAGAAATTGAAGAGTCGCAATACATAGAATTATCCACTGGGCAAAAAAGAAGATTACATCTTGCTCTTGCACTTATCAGTAATCCAGATATTATTTTTCTCGATGAACCGACGGCGGGACTTGATGTTGAAGGAAGACTGTCCCTCCATGAACAAATCCGAAAGCTCAAATCACAGGGCAAGACAATTGTTTTGGCAAGCCACGATATGGCCGAAGTTGAAACCTTATGTGACCGCATTGCTATTTTGAATAGTGGAAAGATCGTATTTTGTGGTACTCCTTCAGAACTGACAGACAGGTTGGGAAGAAAATATTTCATTCATTTAAAGACCCGGGACGGAGAGGAATCTTTTGAAACAGATACGATCGAGGACACTTTGATTTCATTATTGGAAGAATGCAAACAGAAACATATCCAGATATTGGATATTAAGGTTGATCGTGGTACACTGGAGCAGCATTTCATCGAAATGGCAAGGAGGGGATCGGAATGAAAGGATTCTTGTATAGCCTAGCATTACAGTGGAAATTGGACATACGAAGTAAGTCTCTCTTGGTTACTTACTATATTGTACCGCTTATTTTCTTTCTTCTCATGGGTGGTATTTTTTTACTTCCGTTATGCCTGAAATGGGTAGTACACTCATACAGTCAATGATTGTCATGAGTGTTTCCATGGGGAGCCTTTCTCGGCTTACCGCCTTCCTTGATTGAAACATACGGAAGCGACATAAAAAAAGATTTATAAAGCAAATGGTGTGCCTATTCACTTAGGATTGGTGACCATGCTTCTCTCTGCCTTTGTTCATTTGATAATGACCTGCATGGTGATCCTACTACTTGCTCCAATTTTATTTAAAGCAAGTCTACCGAATCAACTTCCCCTATTCTTTCTCGCGCTTGCCATCTACATTTTTGTATCGTTGAGTATCGGAAGTATACTGGGCCTTACTGTTAATAATCAAGCAAAGCTGACCATGATAGCGCAACTTGTATTTTTACCCTCAATTATGCTCTCAGGAATCATGTTTCCTAGCAACTTACTACCTGATTTTCTTCAAGCAATCGGGCGTCTTTTCCCAGCCTTTTGGGGATTCCGCTTGATGCTAGATCATGGTTTTGGTCTTGAAAATCTTTGGTATCTGATTCTTGTATCCTGTATCTCAGTAATGACTTGTATCTTCCTCTTAAATCAGCAAAAATCTAACTAAGTGCCTGAATAAATCCATAGCAACATTAACTATTAAGCAAAAAGCGACGAGATTATTACTTATCTCGTCGCTTTAGTGTTTTTGGTTGTCTTTATCTAATCTCTGTTATGTTATTGAAACTTCTTGCTCCCATCGGCTAAGCACATCTTTTAAAGGCTCATCTAGATAGGTATAGGCTTTATCCTTAATCCAATCAGGAATACCATATGCGGCCTCTGCTATACTTCCGGTGATAGCAGCAAGAGTATCACTATCCCCACCAAGAGAGATGGCATTTCGAATAGCATCTTCAAAATCTGTACTTTCAAAAAAAGCAATGATGGCTTGAGGTACCGTATCCTGACAGGTTTCGTTGAAATGATAATTAGGACGAATGTCATCGAGTGATGGAGAAAGGTTATATCCGTACTCTTTCTCTATGTATTCCTTGATGCGTCTCTTACATTCTGCCGGATCATCATTGATTGGTTGCTCGTGGTCGCCACAGTAGCCTCCAAAGTAATAACGACACAAAAAGATAGCATCAGATGTCGCCATAGCTCCTTTGACACCCTCTGGATGGTTATGAGTCACTTCTGCAGAAAGTCGTGCAAGAGCTCTTCTGGACGGCCAAGCTCCTGTTCTGGCACAGAAACTACAATCCATGACCCAAGCACAAGGAGAAACACGCATGGCTGAGCCATTGCCAAAGCTATTATAAGGGGAGCAATCATTGCTTTGAATCCATGTATTAAACCTAGGCCCGTACCCAGCATCGGGATACATTCTGCCATATTTCTTCATGGTATCAATAAAGTCATCCTTCTGACCACCGTTCATAATGGCTTCAGCAACCGCACATGTCATCACAGTATCGTCCGTGAAAAAACAATCCTCACGAAATAATGGAAAGTCTTTCGTTTTAATATTACTCCATTCGTAAACAGAACCTACAATGTCTCCTACTATTGCTCCTAGCATAAGATTCCTCCTTACAGCATATCAAATTTTCAATGGGTCACTCTTTAAAAACGGCTCAACCAAATCAATCCACTCTTGAGGCAGGTAAGCTGATAAATAGCCATGGTTATACCCCTTTGCTTCATACAGGATCGTGTTGCGATGTAGCTGCTGAAATAATTTCGCTGATGCTTTCACACAGTTTAATTCTTTTTCACCATAAATATACAGAACCTGGGCCTTGCTAGCAGAAATTGTGTCCTTCAACTTGTAACGCCCCATATAGGTTTTGTAAATGGTCACCAATGTTTTGATAGGCGTCCTTGGCAAATCCTCCAAATAATAAGCTTTTATCTCCTCTGGATAAGCCAGTTTAGGATAGAGTTTGTCCATCATGCTTAACTGGAGTTTGCAAGAGAATTTACTGAACATCAGTTTATCAAATAGGGATACTAGAAAGATGCTGATTTTAGCCAACCTTGGTTGAGGAATACAAAGGCTTCCGTCTATGATGGCCTTCTCAGCTATCTCGCTGTCTAAGGACAAAAGCTCCATAGCAATTTGACCGCCAAGCGAAACACCACCAATCGCAAATACCTTCCCACCACAGTTCGCTTTGACATAGTCTAGGATCTCCAAAGCGGAATCTTCCGTAGAAACATAATCGAGTTGGTACTCTTCGCCGTGACCATTCAAAGTAGGTAAAATAACACGGTATTCTTCTGACAAGATTCGTGCTTGACGAAGATAGTTCCACCAAGAACTGCCACCGCCATGTATTAGTAAGATAGAAGGCGAATTCCTATCACCAAATTCATGGAATTTCATGTTTAAACTCCTTACTGTAAGACTTTCCTAGCTACATCTTTGTTTAATCTGTTTGAATAAGCAGTGATATTGCCTTAACATGTGTGCTAGAAAGCATCTATATGATAGAACGAAAGTGACTAGTCTGGCTTTGTTATTATATGATTGAGCGAATTTATCACTCTAAGAAATGTAAAAACCTACCGACAAGTCTTCATCAGATTCATGTGGTTTCCAAGCTACATTAAAACCGTATCTATCGCTCCAATCTGGATGCCAGTCGTTATAATATGGGACACGGCTGTATTTGCTAAGTGTCACTTCATCCTCCTCTGATGATTCCTGACAGGTTATCCCAAACTGGATACCATCAAGTTCCCAGGAATTTCCCCAAACATATTCATAAGAAATGACATCAACCCAGCGGGAAGCGTCAATCTCAAAGTCGCTACATAACTTTAACGATTGGAAAGTACTATAGTGCATATTGTAAGGTTTGATATGTATAGCGCAGTCGACGTGATACTTTTCATTATTGGTATTCAATAGGATAACCTTCATTGGAATGGGAACGCCATTCAGTTCCAACCACCAGTATCCAAGTTTATTGTGCAAAATATCAAAATATTCGTCTGCTGCCACTGATTTAGAAAAATCATCTATTTGCAAACATCGACCTGACCTTAATAATTCAGCTGCAATCCCCTTTGATTTCTCTTTATCAAAATCAGAATAACGCTTGATCACACGCTTTAACTTGTCAATTGGATATGAGATATCTTTTTGCGTAGCCTGATATACCTTCACAACATGAGCAATCTTTTCAACGTCGTTGATTCCAACAGGTACAACCACAAAATGGTCTTCCCTGATTGATTCATCCTCACAAATATAGATGTACTCCTCACCAAACTCTGAAAAAGTGACTGATGCAACTCTGTAAACTATATCTGATGAATTTGAATCAGTTTCTCGATCAGTTATCCCCTTCTCTTTACGATCTAAATCTATCCACTTATAGAAAGTATAACGATTTGGATTCTCATCCTCACCGAATACCATCAAGCTATGACAATTTGGACATTGCCAAGCATAGTACGAAGCATCAGTAATATCATAATAATCAATCTTATTATTTTCATCTGCGGTATCCGTTATCTCTTCCCATAACTCATCCGAGAATACCGAAAAAGCATTCGGGTCTGGGGCAGCATGGTTATTCATTGGATATCCGCATTGACAAGTCCACTTACCCATAATATAACTCCTACAGCTAGTAACCAATCATACCGTTTTTCGTTTTAGCCTATTATACCACGAAACAACACAAAAAACTGCAACCTTTCGATTGCAGTCTCTTACAAGCCAACTTCTCTTCCTTCAAGGAAAGTTACAGGAATCTGCCCACTTCCTGAGATTGTGATGTTGTCGAGAAATTGGCACATGATATTCCTGTCAAAATGACTACTCAACTTGACCAAAATCCTATCCAGTTTACCATCTCTACAATCCTATATCAGTCGGTAAAAGGCAGCACCACACTAGGCAGTTCGCTGTTGCCGTATCGTTTCGTCGTAAACTCCTTACTCTACGACAGCTATCCCATGGGCAGAACATTTGCTTCTACTTCGCTGATGTCTCAGATCGTACAAGCAGTGATACGGCCTCAACATGTGCTGACGTTAGCTTCCTATACTGTGAAACGAAACAAAGGGGGGGTGAGTATTTGAATTAAACTTTTAAACGTAACCTAAATTATTTAATTCTTCTATTTAAATCTTCCATTACAGGGTTGAAATCAAAGGTACGTCGACAATCTGAACAACTATAAAAAGGTAAGTAGGTAGTTGAATTAATATTTAGATATAAGTCTCCCAAATAGTATTGATTCACCTGTCCCTGGTTCTCACTGCGCTTCTTGGTAAGGAAATCAACCGTATAGGTTTTCTGTAAGAGGGCATCTCCCATGTACTTCTCATTTTGAAGCATCCTTTGAATGGTAGTGGGATACCAGTTAGCTTTCCCATTCCATCCTGGAACTCCTTCTTCTTTTAGACTTCTCGCTATACTTTCTGGTGTTTCTCCTTGTAAAAATCCCGAAAGATTTGTCTGACAATCTTGGCTTGCTGCGGATTGATGACGAGGTTCCCGTCCTCTCACTTATCGTAGCCTACAAACTTGGTTGTGTTAACTCTTATTTCGCCCCGTTCGAACTTCTTTCGAATCCCCTAGGTCGCATTCTCTGAAATAGAACGGGATTCATCTTGGGCCAAGGAAGAAAGAATAGTCAAGAGCACCTCTCCTTTGGCATCTAGACTGTCAATATTCTCCTTTTCAAAAGTGACCCCGATTCCTAGTTCTTTTAACTCCCGAACATATTTTAAGCAGTCCAGCGTGTTTCTGGAAAAACGGCTAATGAACTTCACAAGGTACACCAAACTTTTTCCTCACTACCATCAGCAAACTTGGCAATGCGATAGGGAGCACGTGGCTTCCGTTTGTAAATCAGGTCTACATCTTCCTGAGTCGGCTCACCGTTTGGCCAAAAGTTTTTGTAGCGGATAAACAAATCCGCATAGGCAGACTCATCTTTCTTTTCTAGGAAATCAAGGAAATAAGGCGACTTGGCTGAGATATGGTTAATCATGAAATCAAACATGAGGTAGTAGTCTTGACTGAGTGCCTCAATATCGCTCCAATCTCCAAAAGCCTCATCAACCTTGCTATAGTCCATGGGTGCAAACCCGCGGTCGCCTGACGATGGAAAGAAGGGAAGAATGTGGACACCACCGACCACATCTTTCAAAGGGCCTTCTAAGACCTACTTCAAGTCTTTCAGACTTTTTCCAAGACTGTCTGAATAGGTAATTAACATTGCTTAATTTTTTACTTTCATAACTTGCTCTATTTACCTTCCTCAAAGCGTTTATAGACTGCTATAAATTCCTCAGCAATCGTTCGAAAACCTTCTGCACTCATTAACTGATCCTCAGCGTGCATCAGAAGTAGACCTGTTTGGCTTAATTCCCCATTCATATCTTTTGTCAAAAGTGAGTGGTGAGCATTGTGTCCCTGTACAAATGCTTCTTCGCCTTGTTTAATTCTATCTTTAGCCTGCTCGAATTCACCCTGCCTAGCCAATTGAATAGCATCGATGTACATAGATTTTGCTGTTCCTACATAGGTGATAATTTGAAAACACACTTCGAGTACTTTTTCGTCCATTTTAATACCTCTCTTACCAATCTTCGTCTTCTAAATCGCTTGTTTCTTGTATTTCAGCTTGTAAATCTTGTTTATCCATCTGTTTAATAAACGGATAATAAACAAAGAAAGACATAACCAAAATAAGTGTTTGCAACAAGGCTGTTTTCCAACCACCGATGATAAATCCTGAAATAATTGGAGGACAAGTCCACGGAACTTGAACGGCACCATACATAGGTGTCAGTCCAAAATAAATCGCTGAATACTGGATGATACAAGATAAAATAGGCGTTAATATAAAGGGAATTGCTAAAACTGGATTCATTACAATCGGCAAACCAAAGAGCACCGGCTCATTGATATTAAAGATGGCTGGAACCATTTCAAGACGTCCAAGAATTTTTAGTTGTTTGATTTTGCAAATGCAATCATGTAAACTACCAAACCAATCGTAATCCCGGCACCTGTAACATTGATAAATTGATCAAAAAATTGAATCGTCACAATATGACCACCATTGGCTAGATTTAATTCAAGGCCCTTATCTAAAATGGCTTGGTTTTCCAAAGCATTCGCCTGTAGCAAGCCACTCATGATGCCACCAACTACAGTTGAGCCGTGCACCCCAAACATCCATAAGAATGGTACAAGGAAACACATAAGCACCGCACCAAACAATGAGTCAGTCAAGCCTTGCATTGGTGTTTGAATAAGATTATAAATCACTTCAATCGTTGTGAACTTAAACAATTGTTCAACAAGTCCGACAAAGATCGTTGCCGCTGTGATGATAACAGTAGCAGGAATCAAGGCTGAAAATGCGTTGGCTACACCAGTTGGTACGCCATCTGGCATTTTGATTTTGATATTTTTCTTCAAAAACCAAGAATAGCTTGCTCCTACAATCAAACCAACGATAATGGCACCAATCATCCCTTTCCCGGAAGTCCAATCCTTCAGAATAATGTTACCAACTACATCCCCATTTTTAGAAATCAAACTGGAAGGCTGGATTAGCAAGAAAACTGCTAGGGCAATGACACCTGCCCCAAGTGGCTCCTGTTTTTCTAGCTTAGCATAGGTATACGCAATCCCAATGACTGTTACAATCGCACTGATATTAAAGGTTGCACCAATTGCTTGATTGAGGACAGGGGTAATACCACTAGTTTCTAACATCGTTGCTAGAGCTGGAACTGGAAGATTGGCCAAGATAAGAAAGATGGAGCCAACAATCAACAATGGCATAGAGAAAACAATACCATCTTTTATCGCTGTTACACCTTTGGTATTGACAAAGGCCATCATCCTATCAACAAACTTTTTAATCAGTTTATCCTTCATCATCTTCTCCTTATTTTTTCATCATGTAAGCTTGTTTAAGAACTGCCATACCGTTTGCAGTGCCATAATCAGCCATTGCAATCACTTCTACAGGAACATTGTGAGAAGCACAAATTTCTTTTGCTTTTTCAAGTTGGAAACCAACCTGTGGGCCTAATAGAGCCACATCAATATCTCCAACTCTTTGTTCCAATTCACTGATGGAATAAGCTGCAATTGTTGCATCTTTCCCTTTTTTCTGAGCCGCTTCTTTCATACGCTCAACCAAAATACTTGTTGACATACCTGCTGCACAAAACAATCCAATATTCATTTTAATTACTCCTTATAATTCGTTTCCATTTGATGTAATCACTTTTTGATACCATGTAAAGGAATCTTTCTTCATTCGTTGCAAAGTTCCTTCGCCATTATTATTCTTATCGACATAGATAAAGCCATAACGCTTCTCCATTTCACCTGTACCAGCACTAACAATATCGATACAGCCCCAAGGGGTATAACCAATGACATTTACGCCATCTTCTTCAATCGCTAACATCATTTGTTCAATGTGTTGTTTGAGGTAATCAATGCGGTAAGAATCATGGATTCCATCAGGCTCTACCTTATCATAAGCACCGAATCCGTTTTCAACTATAAAAAGCGGACAGTGATAGCGATCGTATAAAAGATTTAAGCTATAGCGTAATCCCTCAGGGTCAATCTGCCAACCCCAATCGCTTGATTCAATATAGGGATTTTTCTTAGTATAAACATCTTTGAAAAGTTCTTCTGTTTCCTCAGATGCTGTAGCAGTTACTGTATCACTCATATAGTAACTCAAGCCAATATAATCTACACAACCTTCTTTTAGAGTTTCTAGATCTTCTGGTAAAATATCCAGTTTGATATTATTTTTTCGACAAAAGGCCTCGATATAGTAAGGACGCTCTCCAAAAACATGAAGATCTCCATAGTGAAATAAACGATGCTCCATTGCCTTCTGGCTAGCAAGTATATCTTTTGTATCACATGTATTCGGGTAAAATGGTACCATTGCCAGCATACAACCAATTTTGAAATTTTTATTGATTTCCCGACCCAATTGTACAACTTTTGCAGAAGCCACTGACTGATAATGGATAACCTGCTGTAGTACCTCAACTGGATTTTCATCTTCTTGATAAATGACACCAGAATTAGTCCATGAGCACCAAGGAACATTAATTGCACCTTGATTATTGATCTCGTTAAAGGTCATCCAATACTTAACTTTGTCCTTATATCGTTCCATGACGACTTCCGCAAAACGAACAAAGAAATCAATCAACTTGCGATTACGCCAAGCACCATACTTAGTAACTAGATGATAGGGCATTTCAAAGTGACTGAGTGTGATGACCGGTTCAATTTGATGAGCTAGCAGCTGATCAAATAAATCATCATAAAATTTCAACCCTTCTTCGTTAGGTTCTTCTTCATCTCCATTTGGGAAGATACGAGTCCAGGCAATCGAAGTTCGAAAACACTTAAATCCCATCTCAGCGAATAATTGTATATCGTCCTTATAGGTTCTGTAAAAATCTATTGCATCATGATTCGGATAATATTCGTCAGGTAAGACGCCATCAGTAATCTGTCGAGAGTGACTAGCACTTCCAACCGTCATCACATCGGCTATCGAAATGCCTTTCCACCTTTATCATACCCTCCTTCAATTTGGTGAGCAGCAACTGCCCCACCCCATAAAAAGCCTTCTGGTATTTTTGCCATTTTACCAATCCTTTCTGTATTTTGTACTAGCGCTATGAACAAGTCTATTTTACGACATACTGTACCTGCTGACAATAGATATTGAGATAGAAAATAAATGTACAGTCGAACAATATTTGTTACATAAAAAAAACAAGAGTTTTCACTCCTATTTTTTTAAATAAACTTGGTAACGTAAGGATTCTAAAAAATAGACAACTGGAATCTGAGTGGTCAAATTAGTGGAACGTAGCGAGGAATCTGCGTAGGCAACTGGCATAAAGTAGGATAAATTTATATCCGATAGCTGTGATAAAGTGGAAATATCTGTATTTGTCAGACTAACAATCTTAGCATTTCTTTCTTTGAATCCCTGTACCAGAGTTAGAACTTCTTCTGTCTCACCGCTGACACTTAGAGCAATAACCAAAACATCCTCCAAATTAGAATGATGCAATTTCAGAGAATAAAATGGGTTAGTAATAGCAAAGCTAAGAATACCGATTCCAGAAAAAAGATATGAGCCATATTCTGCCAAACTTAGACTAGTACCCACCCCTAAAAAGATAACTTGTTTGGCTTGAACGATCAAATCTGCTATCTCTGATAGTTGTTTTTTTAAAGCTTCATCTTGGACACTAGTCTGTAAAAATTGTATTGCTGGAATACCAATAGGAAAGTAGTGACGATGTTTATTTTCCTTATCTTCCGACCTTGACAAGGCATATTTTAAATCATTGTAGCAATCAAATCCCATCTTTTTCGCAAAACGAATGATGGTTGTTGTCGATAGATTTATAGATGTCGATAGCTCTCTGATAGTCATCGTAGCAACTTTATCTCTATGTTGCAATATAAAATTATACACGCTTAATTCACTATTATTTAGCCCTTTTACTTTATGATAATCAAATAAATTCATAGACACCCTTATGCTTTTGTAGTATATAGTTGTTTCATTAACATTTCAATAATGAGAATAACAGGTACCTGCGTCGTAATATTAAACCCATTTAAAAATAATTGAGGGACATGATAGGTTATGGAGCAATCAGATAGCCTTGACAATGTTGATTCCAATGTATTTGTGATGGCAATAACTGGACAACCTTTTTCCTTTAATTTTTGTACAATTTTCAATGTTTGAGAAGTCTCACCAGATTCGGATAAGGCAATGACACAAGTTTTTTCCATACTGTTTTGTAGCACTGGTTGCCAAGGATCTTCAATACACATACTAAATTTGCCAATATTTGAAAAATAGCGCGCTCCATATCGACCTAAAGTTCCAGAGGAACCAATTCCGACAAAAACAATCTGTTCAACGTTCTTTAAGATTGCCACAGCCTCCATAATCAGCTGCAAAAAAGTATCTTGCTCAGTATAATCAATGAATAGCTTCAAAGAATGATTGTCTTGATTGTTTAAAATAATTTGCTCATTTTTTAAATATTCTTTATAAGCAATCTTAAAATGGCTATATCCATCAAATCCTAGATGCTTGCAAAATCGTTGTACGGTTCCAACTGATACATGTGCAAGTTGGGCCAATTCCTTGATTGTCATAGAGGATATATTTTCATTTTCTAAAATAGTTGTATAAATAGCATTTTCTAAGTCGTTAAAACTTGCTACAACCTCATAACTAAACATATAATCCCTTTTTCTATCTCCATTGATTTGCTTACAATGTAACAAAAAACTAATAATCAAAGTGTTCTACACTAAAATAATGGAGAGCATAATGGCTATAAAACCAAGTCAGCATTAAAATCTATTAGAAAACCAGACGAATCAGATTTGTCTAACGAGACATGGTTAAGAGAAAATACTTTAAAACAGTATTGCCTTATGTCCTAGATTATATCATATTTTTGAGCATACTTTGAGTATTGTTAGTTTATTGACTTAAAAGAAACATAACAAGAGCTTATCTCTATTAAATTGTCTCAATTTCAATCGCCCATTCTGGAGATATGTAAGGTGGGGACGTTTCTATTCCCACAAACTCCTTGTCAATGGAAACAAACACGTACCCACAGGGTAAATGGAAATAGAAACTGACAATTTCTAGCTATCACTTCTATTCATTCCAAAAATTTTCTCACTCTGATACTTCCCCACGCCAATACAAAAAGCCTTGCAATCAAGGCTTTTCATGATCCCTTTCATTCAAAGGTTTCTAGGTTTTTACGAGCAGAGCAACACACTCCACATGATGCGTTTGCGGAAACAAATCCACCGGCTGTACTCTCTTCAATTCGTATCCCAATTCTTGATAGAGTTTGATATCACGCGCCATGGTGGCGACGTTACAGGAGATATAGGCGATGCGGTCAGCGCCTGTTTGGGCACTTGCTTTGATAAAGCTTTCGGTCAAGCCCTTGCGTGGTGGGTCGACTAGGATGGCAGTAGGCTGGATGCCTTCCTTGAGCCAATTTTTCATAGCATTTTCTGCTGTATCACAGACATAGTGGGCATTGGTGATGCCATTTAGACTAGCATTCTTCTGGCTATTCTCTACTGCTTCGGGGATGACCTCTACTCCATAGACTTCCTTGACATGCTTGGCAACTGACAAGCCAATGGTCCCAATTCCTGAGTAGGCATCAATCACGACATCCTCTGCTCTTAGCTCCGCAAAGTCAATAGCTGTCTGATAAAGCTTCTCTGCCATTTCGGTATTGACTTGGTAAAAGGCTGGCCCAGAGATTTGGAAGCTATTGCCCAACATTTGATCTGTAATATAGTCTTGACCATAAAGCGTACGCCATTCTTTTCCAAAAATCGCATTGGTATTCTGGTCATTGATATTTTGCATAACAGATTTGATGGCTGGAAATTGCTTGATCAACTGCTCGATCAACTGGTCCACACGGAACACCTTGGGACGAGTGGTCACCAAAATGACCATAATTTCTCCTGAATGGTGACCTCGGCGGACCACCAGATTGCGAATCAAGCCTAATTGTTCCTTTTCATCATAAGGCTTGAGGTCAAACCGACGAATCAAGTCCCGAAGAGCCAAGACCACTTGGTCAATGACGGGATCTTGGATATAGAAATCTTCAATCGGCATCAAATCATGAGAGTTCTTGCGAAAGAAGCCTGTCTCCACCTGACCATTGACACGACGAACAGGGACCTGGGCCTTGTTGCGATACTGGACAGGATGGTCCATCCCCAAGGTCAGGGGTACTTCGATATCAGAGATTCCTGCCATCTTGTAGAGGCTATCCTTGACCTGTTTGGCCTTGAATTTCAGCTGCTCCGGATAAGCCAGGTGCCCCAAGTCGGCAATGCCGCTTCGCAAGTATGCCAGGTCTAGCTCTTCATTGCGGTGAGGGGATTTCTCTATATACTCTTCAACTTTTCCGTAGCCGATCTTCTTATTGACCTTGAGCACGCGCATGCGGATGACTTCTCCTGGCAGGGCATTCTCCACAAAAAAGACCAGGCCATCGACCTTAGCCACTCCTGCTCCTTCGTGTGTCAAATCGACAATCTCAACCGTTACAATTTCATTTTTCTTTAACATCGTTTTCTATCTTTCTACAAATTAAAAGGGGTGGAGTTCAAAACTCCTATCCCCTTATTATATCATCTCAGTCCCATTTGGTACAATTTCTTTTTGTAAGCATCGAAATCGACCAGCAAGCCTTGGCCACCGTACATATCGTAGGCATCGACCCAATCCCCATTTTCTGGGATGGTCACTCGTTCAATTCCTTTTCCAGCACTTCCGACTAGTCCAAGTCCATTGGTCAATAGGAAGGAGAAGGGAACATTGGTAGACGTCATGGCAAAGACTTTCCCAAGGGCTTCAGATCCCGTAAAGAGTTTAGTTGGATCCTTGATCTGATGCATGATAGCGGACATGACCTCTTGCTGGCGACGGGTCCGACCAAAGTCTCCTTCATCATCCTTGCGGAAACGCGAGTAATTGAGAAGGGTCCGGCCATCCATCCGTTGTTTTCCAACCTTGATGGTTTGCTGCGGAACGACACCGTCTTTCATGTTCAAATCATCTGGTACTTCTACTTCACTGACCTTTTTCGCCATCAACCGTTGAAAACTGCGCATTCATCTCGACCCCATTTGGGAAGAGGGTATCGATCGCTGTCGCAAAGGTCTTGAAATCGACCATGGCGTAATATTGGATGTCAATGTCAAAGTTATCTTTGAGCATCTGACGCACCAATTCAGCCCCTTGGTTGTTATTTTGCTCCCCGATGGTGAAAGGCCGTATTGAGCTTCTGGTCGTAGTAGCCATCATACTCAGGAATATTTTGCTGGCTGACACCATCGATATGGACCAGTGTATCCCGCATGAAGCTGACCATCTTGATCTTGCCTTCTTTGTTATTGACATTGACCACCATGATGGAGTCTGTCCGGGTCTCATCTGACTTCTCACCGATCCGACCATCTGTCCCCAAGATCAGGATATTGACCCCATCTCGCGACTTCTTGCCGTTAAATTTCTCGACGACAGCAGGCTTGGCATCTTTACCAGCTGGTTTACTGTTGATGCCCTTCACAAACATAAAGACCATGCCACCGATAATGAGCAAGAAAAAGAGAGCAATCCACTTGAGAATCCGTTTGACGCGGATCTTTTTCCGTGGTTTCTTAGGTATATCGCTCGTCGCAGCAACTGCTTTTCTTCTTAGACTTTTTGCTACGTGATTGGTAAACAGGAAGATCACCCAATTGGTTCAGCAATCTCACCTTGCACTTCTTCTGTAGCGTCTACCTCAGGTTGAAGGGCTTCTGCTTCCTCATAAGCTCCTTGACTCTTCTTGAGCAGGTAATTGTATTCTAGTTGTTCTCGTTCATTTAAATAATGAAAATTTGAGTATAAGTACTCTAATCGCTTTCGCTCATGGTGAGATAGAAAGTTGGATTCGTTACTCATCTTTTCTCCATTCCGTTATCTTTTAAGGTATAGACCTGATACTGACCCAAGACTTTTGTCTGAATGCCCAAACTATCTAATTCTTGATAGGCAAACTGCAGAAGATCAGGCGCTTCGTTTAGGAGGTCAATAATGAAAAAGTATTCTCCTAAAGCTGTTTTTAGGGGGCGACTTTCAATCTTGGTTAAATTGATCCCCCGCCACGCAAAAGTAGACAAACCTTTATAGAGGGCTCCTGCCAAGTTACTTGGTAAGGTCAAGGCCAAGCTAACTTTTTGCAGTCCCGGACTTAAAGTTTCTGAGATCGCGGGCTCTGTTGCCCCTAAAATCCAAAAACGTGTATAATTGTCCTCGATTTCTTGGATGTCCTTGGCCTGTACTTCCAAGCCATACTCACTGGCTGCTGCCAGAGGGGCAATAGCCGCAATCTCTAAGTCTGGATGTTCTGCTACATAGCGGGCTGCATAGGCTGTTGAAGCCGTCATTTCCATGGCCACATCCGGATAATGGGCCCTTAAAAAAGCCTTCCCTTGGGCCAAGGCCTGTGGATGCGAATAGACCGTTCGAATAGGCCGATCTTTTTTAGCCACCAAGAGCTGTTGCTTGATGGGATAAACTACTTCTGCAACGGCCTGGATGGTCCCTTGGTGAAAGAGGTAATCAAGGGTCTCATGGACACTGCCTTCAATCGAGTTTTCAACTGGGACAACTGCAAAATCGATCTCTTGATTTTCATAAGCCTTGATGACATCTGTGATCGTTCGATAGGCGATGCGTTCAGAAGTTGGAAAAGCTATGAGTCACCACATCATGGGTAAAAGATCCCTTGGGACCAAGATAGCCTACAAGCATCGAATGATCTCCGCAATTTCTTCAGGTGTTTTGTCCTCAACATCCACAATATGGGTAGCAATATCCTCATACAAAGGCAAACGACCATCAAAAATCTTCTTGAAATTCTTCTTTGGTGTTGTTTAAAAAGAGGGGACGTTGCATAGCTTTGTCATTTTGAATCCGACTATACAAGGTTTCAAAATCCACCCGCAGATAAATGTTGTGAGGATTTTTTTCCAAGAGCGCACGGTTATGAGGATTGACGACAATCCCACCTCCAGGGGAGATGATAGCTGCTTCATTTTCCAATAAACGCTCTAGCATCTCAGCCTCACGGCGACGAAAGGCAGCTTCTCCTTCCACTGCGAAATAGTCATTGATCGACATACCGATCTCTTCAACAATTAATTCATCCATATCATGGAACTTTTGGATCAAGAATGCGACCAACAGTCGTTTTACCTGTTCCCATAAAACCAAGTAAAATTTTAGCCATGCAGTAAGGTCTCCAAATCTTCAAAAAAACTAGGGTAACTGGTGTTGATGGCCTCTGCCCGATCCAGCATCACATTTCCATCTCTCACCAATAAGGCAGCAATGGCAGCCATCATCCCAATCCGGTGATCTCCAAAGGTCTCTAAGTCTGCTCCATGTAGGGGAGTCGGTCCAGTGATGATCATGCCGTCTTCCGTTGGCACGACATTGGCTCCCATGGCATTGAGGCTATCTGCTACGACCTGGATGCGGTCCGTTTCTTTCACACGAAGCTCTTCAGCATCCGCAATCACGGTCTGACCATTTGCTTGTGTCGCTAGTAAAGCAATAATCGGCAATTCATCAATCAAGCGTGGAATCAACTCCCCATCAATCCGAATCCCTTTTAAGGACGAAGTCTTGACAGTGAGACTTGCCGAGACCGCTTTTTCATCGCGATCCTCAATGGTGAGATCTCCCCCCATTTCCTGGATCACATCGAGAATCCCTGTCCGCGTTTGGTTGATGCCAACATTTTCAATCTTGATCACACTATCTGGAAGGATGAGTCCAGCTACTAACCAAAAGGCCGCACTGGAAATATCTCCAGGAACGATGACTGTTTGACCTTGGAACTCTTGTCCCCCTTGGATGCGGATGGTTTTTCCATCCACCTGGATCTCTCCACCAAATTGGCGAATCATATCCTCCGTATGGTCACGCGTCTTTTCCTTCTCGATAATCGTCGATTTACCCTCAGCCTGTAGAGCAGCAAAAGATAAGAGCAGACTTGACTTGAGCCGATGCGACTGGCAAACGGTAATGAATCGGGTTGAAGCTGATGGGTCCCTTTTTCATGTAAAGGTGGGCAATCGCGCTCTCCCTGACCAGCAATCTCTACTCCCATCTGACGCAGTGGGAATCGCTACACGATCCATGGGCCGTTTGGAAAGACTATCGTCTCCGACCATGGTCACTGCAAAATCCTGACCTGCTAGGACACCTGATATCAAACGAATAGAAGTTCCTGAATTGCCCATATCAAGGGGAGATGTCGGGGCTAGAAGACCTTGAAAGCCTACTCCTTGAATCCGAATCACATCCCCATCATCCTGGATGGAGACTCCTAAATCTCGAAACACCTGGATTGTAGAAAGCACATCTTCGCCTCGCAAGATATCATAGACCTTGGTTTCGCCCTTTGCAAGACTTCCAAAAATAATGGATCGGTGACTGATGGATTTGTCACCAGGGACACGAATGGTTCCCTTTAGACCCTTGCTATTGGTTCTTAATTTCATTGCCATCTCCAGAGTGCTTTTCCACATATTCTATCATAAATAGGACATGAATTCAATTTTTGATCAAAAATTTGGAACAAAAAACGAATGTTTCCAAGCATTTTTTTGAGCTTCGTTTTCCTCTAGTGGCGAACGAAAATACCAGAGTCGAAATTACAACTCTGGTAGTAAATTTCTACTTTGTATAAATCTTGAATCGGCTCAAAGATGATCTTTTCAAGATCTGCAAGATAAATAGACAATTGTTGTTGTTTAGTGAAAAATTCATTCACAATCGGACTTGCTTGGATTTTTTCCATATAGTCCTTCATTTCTTGTTGCACAGCTTCTGTTGGAAGTTGACCGGATTGCATCAAGCCTTGCAGTTGATTTGGAAAGCGACGTATTCGTCAAACAGCGTTTTCGCTTCTGGATTTGCTTCGATCGCTTGCTTGCTTTCTACGACAGCCTTATATTCAGGAAGGTCTCGCAGGGTCCGAGAGAGTTCGTTTGCTACATCATAAATATTTGCCATTTTCTAGGCTCCTTTACTGATATGATACTTCTATTATACTGCTTTTCCTTCAATATTCCTAAAATGAAGCAGGCATTTTGATGCAAATCCTTCTTTAGACCTAGCGAGCAAGGACAGTATAAGACGTCGCCTGGCTGATCAATGTTTGAGCTCGCTCCTGATCCTCTGCATTTTTAAAGGTCATCTGCAAAATCCCGTGGATATCTTCACGATTCTCTTCATTGATGTGAATATTAACCAAGGAAATCCCTTGTAGGAGTTGTAAGATTTCGAGGATCACACCTTCCTGATCGGGGACATCGATAAAGAGATCATAGGCACTATCGCGTCCAGCACGCTGATGGATCTGCATTTCTTTTCGGTGCTTCCGCCCTTCATGGAAAAAGGACCAAATAGCCTTCTCGTTATCTGCTTGAATGGTCTCAGCTACCTGATCCAATCGCTCTTTGAAATCTGCAATCCGCTCCAATATCGCTTGAGGGTTGGACAAGAGAATAGAAGTCCACATACCTGGCTCACTTTCCGCGATCCGTGTCATATCCCGAAAGCCACCAGCCGCAAAACGGCGGGTCATTTCATGCTCTTCCCCATAAGCTACAGCCTGCTCGACCAGAGTCGAGGCTAAAATATGAGGAAAATGGCTGATCTGGGAAGTCACCCGATCGTGTTCCTCGGCATCGATTTCAATAAATCGAGATCCCAATCCACTCAGAAGCTCTTTCAACTCTTCCATGGCACCTCCTGTCGTCAAGCTGGAAGGAGTAAAAATATAATAGGCAGTTTTCAAATAAGGTTGCATCTGCTGCTGCGGCACCTGTCTTATGACTACCAGCCATGGGGTGTCCTCCCACAAAGCGTACGGCCTTATCTGTAAACACCTTTTTCAGCTTGTGCGACAATTTCTGCCTTGGTAGAGCCTGCATCTGTCACCAGTACCCTGGTCTTTCAAATTCAGGCCAGCTAAGGTTTCTAAGTAAGACTTGGTTTGCTTAATCGGGAAGCGCCTAAAATAATGATATCTGCTAAAGGGGCAAAGGCTGCGAAATCATCCGTCACTTGATCCACCATTCCTCTTTCAAGGGCGATGGTTCGAGAGGCTTCACTACGATTGTACCCAAGAACAGTCACGTTTGGGTGGGCTCTCTTAATGCCTAGCGCAAGTGAAGCACCAATCAAGCCCAACCCTGCAATATAAACAACTTTCTTCTCCAAAGGAAAACTCTTTCTCTTAAAAATTCTTCGTAAAGTCCCGGTGCTTGGCAACGGCTTCTTTCAATTCTTCCAAGTTATCGGATGAGAATTTTTCAAGCACTTCTGTCGCAAGGACCGTTGCGACCACTGCTTCCATTACCACTCCTGCAGCAGGTAGAGCCGTTGGGTCGCTGCGCTCAACCGTCGCCTTATAGGGTTCATGGGTTTCAATATCCACACTCATCAAGGGTTTGTAGAGAGTCGGAATAGGCTTCATGACGCCACGAACCAGAATGGGCTCACCGTTGGTCATGCCCCCTTCAAAACCACCAAGATTATTGGTGCGACGGGTATAGCCAGTGTCTTGAGACCAGATGATTTCATCCATGACTTGACTACCTTTTAGGCGACCTGCGTCAAAACCAAGGCCAAACTCAACACCCTTAAAGGCATTGATAGAGACCACTCCTTGAGCGATTTTGGCATCCAATTTCTTGTCCCATTGTACATAGGAGCCTAGTCCAACAGGCACACCGCCAACCAAGGTTTCCACAATTCCCCCGATGGTATCACCATCTTTTTTAACTTGGTCAATGTAGGCCTTAACGGCTTCTTCTTGTTCTGGCACAACGATCGAAACTTCCGACTTCGTTGCCTTTTCCTTGATTTCTGAAACGGTTAGATTCCCGGGAATTGCAATCTCGATTCCCCCAAAATTAACAATGTGGCTGGCCACTTCAAGGCCGATTTCTTCTAAAATCCGTTTAGCAACTGCACCAACGGCTACACGCATGGTTGTCTCACGGGCAGAAGAACGCTCTAAGGAATTTCGAAGATCGTCAAAACGGTATTTCATCCCTCCGACTAGATCAGCATGACCAGGACGTGGCTTGGTGATCTTACGTAAATTTTTCTTTTTCTCTTCGACCGGTGCTACATTCATGATCTCCAGCCATTTTTGGTGATCCAGATTGGTCACGTTCAGCGTAATCGGACCTCCCATGGTCAAGCCATGACGGACCCCTGATGTGATCTCGACACGGTCACTCTCGATTTTCATCCGAGCACCGCGACCATAGCCACCTTGTCGGCGTTTGAGCTCTTTATTAATATCCTCTTCAGATAAAGGAAGGCCTGCCGGAACCCCCTCGATGATGGCTGTTAGTCGAGGTCCCATGGGACTCTCCTGCTGTTAAATATCTCATACGACCTTATTCCTTTCTTTCTAAAAAGTCCTTCATTTCTTGAAGAGGGATTTGATGAATCGCTGCTTGCCCCAACTCTGGAACAATCACCAATTTCAAGCTGGTCCCACGCGCTTTTTTGTCATGGGTCAAAGCTTGATAAAGGGCTTCTTGATCCCATTGCTCATAGGCCACCGGAAGGCCAAATTTTCGGCACATTTCTTCGATTTTTTGAGTGATTCCCTTTGGCATCAAGCCTTTTTCTTCTGCAACTCGGGAGAGCTGCACCATGCCCATACTGACAGCTTCTCCATGCATAACCTGCCCATAACCAGCTGTCGCTTCAATGGCATGTCCAATGGTATGACCCAAAATTGAGATACAGGCGAATGCCATTGTCCAGCTCATCTGCCACCACATGGTCTCGCTTCACCAGGCAAGAATGAGAAATGATGCTCTCTGCATGCTCTAGAAATACTCTGGACAGAACCATCCATGGCTTCCAATTCTTCCCAAAGTTCCGTATCTTGGATGAGGCCGTACTTGATGACTTCGCCCATCCCCTCGATCAATTCACGTTGCCCCAAAGTGCTCAACACTTCAGGATCAATGAACACACCATCCGGTTGGGCAAAGGTCCCCTACCATGTATTTTTGGCAAGGCTGTGTTGACTCCAGTCTTACCACCGATAGAAGAATCCACCTGTGCGGTCAAGCTAGTCGGGATCTGAACAAAGGAAATTCCCTCGCATATAGGTCGAGGCAGCAAAACCAGCCAAATCACCAACTACGCCACCCCCAAGAGCAACGATTCCATCACTGCGCGTCATGCCCTGGGTAGCTAGAAAGTCATAGACTTTTGAAACAGTGGTTAGATTCTTACTGGCTTCTCCTTGAAGAAACTCAAAGCGCACCACTTGAAAACCAGCTTTCTCAAGGCTCTTCTCTACGATAGAGGCATATAGCTTAGCCACGCGGTTATCGGAAATAATGGCGACTTTTTTTATCGCCCCAAAGAGTGCGCAACCAGTCTCCAACCTGGTTGAGACCACCTCTTTCAATCACAATATCATAGGAATGTCCTGGAATAGGTACCGATACGTTCATAGGAATCTCCTTCACGTTTTTCTTTGATTCTATCTTATCATGAAATAGGGCACATGTCTCAATCAAAATGAAAAAGAGACTAGAGCAAGACTGTTTTTTAAAAAATCAGGTCTTGTTCTAATCTCATAAAGCTTTTTCAATAGGAAAAGGTAAACCCCTCTCTTAGTCACATACAAATTGGCGATATTCTGTTGTCAAAGCTTTCCATACAGACTCTGTAGGAAATACTTTCCCAGTCATTAATTCAAAGGCTGCTTCAGCTTGATAAAAGAGCATTCCCAGCCCATTTACCCTCTGGTTTCCTTGATTCACTGCTAATTGCAGAAAGGGGGTCACTGCCGGATAGTAGGCCATCTCTACGATTAAGGCATGTGGGGGAAAGGTCAATTGACTCGCTATTGGAAGAGACTGACCATCCATTCCAACACCAGTGGCATTTAAGATGAGATCAGCTTGATTAAAAGAGTTTTGAACATCTTCATCTTTCTCAATCGCATACAATTCTATCAAGAAATCAAAGCCATCTTCAATCAACTGAACTATTGAACGATAATGAACCAATCTTTCCTCTCTCACAAAGACAAGGATACGTTTCACACCTAGATGAATCGCCTGTGCAATAATCGCTAAAGCTGCACCACCTGCACCTAAGAGAACCATTGTTTTTCCCTTAATAGAGAAAGCAGGAGGTAAACTACGAAAGAAACCAATTCCATCCGTATTATAGCCTTTAAGCTTACCATCACGGTGAACAATGGTATTGACAGAACCGATCTTTCGGGCCATCTCATCCACTTCATCTAAGTAAGGAAAGAGCTTCTGCTTGTAGGGCATGGAGATATTGGCCCCAATCATATCCAACTTACGAATTTGGCTGATGGTGCTTTCTAAGTCTTCTTCAGCAATATCCCAAGCTAGATAAGCAGCATTGGTCGCTGTTAATTCATAAGCTAGATTATGGATGAAAGGAGAAATACTATGACGAATGGGATGGGCAATGACCGCTGCCATCCGAGTATATCCGTCAATCTTCATTTAATAACTCCCGAATTCTTCTCATATTTTCAAGAGGAATTTGACCTGGGGCACTTTCATCTCCGACTCTAGCATAAGACCAGGAAGAACCTGTCAAATCAGCTGTCAAGCGCGAAATCTTCCCGACCTTGCCCATGGAAATCGTTACATATTCTTGCTCAGGGTTCAGTGTCTTGAAACCACGCGTATAATTCATCAAGTCAAGAACATCTTGTTCATTGTGGGCCATAACGGATACCTTGACTAATTTTTGGAGAAAAGCTGGTCAATTCCGATAAGATCTCCATCATATTTTCCGGAGTTTCTTGGAAATTGTGGTAGCTAAGAACAAGATTTGAAAATTCCAACATCTCTTCAAAGACTTCACGGTGACTATAATACTCGAAATCGATATAATCCGGATGATAGATGGATTGAATATCTTTTAGAATCCCAACATATTCTTCATTAGTCAGCTCCATCTCTCCACCTTCAGCTCGAGTCCGCAAGGTGAATAAAATCTCGCGTCCAGCAAATTTCTCAAAAACTGCAGGAGCAACGGTTAAGATCTCGCTTTTTTCTAAAAAGTCCGCACGCCACTCAATGACATCTGCATCCTCGTAACGCGAACTATCTAGTTGTTGCGCCTCTTCTAAGGAGCGAGGCATAATCGAAACAACTAACTTCATACATCCACCCTAATCGTAAATACTTTTAAGTAATTACTACTTTCTTCTTTCTTGTTCCATCGAAAATCTCCCGGAAGTCCGTATTCCGCTACATAGCGATGCTTACGTCCTTGAAATCCCTTTTCGATTTGTTTTTTAAATTTATCTTTGGTCACATTTGCCGCATTGGTACTGAGAATCAAGGTCCCACCTGGATTTAAAATCTCAAGAGCCTCGCTGACCAATCGATGATAATCTTTAGCGACTGAAAAGGTCCGTTTTTTATTCCGCGCAAAGCTAGGCGGATCAACCACGATCACATCATAGCTTAGGTCATGGCGTTTGGCATATTTGTAATAGTCAAAGACATCCATCACGACAAAACGATGAGCATCCAACGCCAAGCCATTTGCCACAAAATGCGCTTCTGATAATTCTCTACTTCTCTTAGCCAGATCGACCGATGTTGTCTCAACTGCTCCACCCATTGCCGCAGCCACAGAGAAGGCCGCCGTATAGGAGAACATATTGAGCAAGGACTTGCCAGCTGCTAAGCCCTCTACCAAGCTACCTCGAACTTCATGCTGATCCAAAAAGATTCCCGTCATCAAGCCATCATTGAGAAAGACTTGGTAAGAGACCCCATTTTCAAGAATCAAAAATTCTTGCGGAGCTTCTTCTCCATAGACATGAGCCGATTCATAGTCCAAGCCTTTAAAGCGAATCTTTTCATAGCCCCCTCGGACTTCTGGAAAAGCTTCTTGAAAGGCCGCTAGAATGGTTCCCTTGATCTGAAATACGAAAGGATTGTACCAAGAAAAAACAACAAACTCACCATACAAGTCAACCGTGAAACCACCAAAACCATCTCCCTCTTGGTTAAGAGACGAAAGGCCGTCGTCGTTTCATCCGCATAATAAGAACGACGGTATTGCTTGGCTTTGATGAAAAGCTTTTTAAAAAAGTCTTGATCAAAAGCGACCAACTCTTGTGAAACAAACCATCCAATCCCTTTATTTTGTTCAGATAAGTATCCGACTCCGAGGTATTGTCCATCTCCTGAAAGCAATTGAACCTCTTGATCCAAAGCAGGAAGTGACTCAAAATCTTGCTTTTCAAGAAGGGATTGTCCTTGTTTTAATTTTCGAGCTACTTGCCGACTGACTGTGAGTTTTTTCATACCCTCTATTATAGCAAAAGTCTGCAGTTTTCACAAAGAGAGGGTTTATTTACTGGAACTTTTTTTACCATTTTATCCTAGCTCTCATCATTTAGCTTCAAATGATATAAAATGCCGGATCTTTCCTATTTCTTTCCTCTCCTTTACAGTCATTTTTTTCTTTCTCCATAAAAATGTGGTATACTTGTATATGAAAATTTTTAGGAAATAAGACAAGGAAGTAACATTTTGTGAAAAAAATTACGAATTCGATACTCAATTTCATGAGTACCAGACTAGGATTTGTCTTGACCCTTCTGTTGCTCTACTGGTTCAAAACCATGTGGGCCTATTCAGTTGATTTTAATTTAGACATTCAAGGACCCTATCAAATTTTTCTAGCAGTGATCAACCCATTGCCGATCAGTCTGCTCTTCATCGGTCTAGCACTCTATATCAAACGAACCAAGCTCTTTTATAGTTTGGCCTTTGGGATCTACCTTCTCTTATTTATTTGGTTGATTTCCAACTCCATCTATTATCGAGAGTTTACAGACTTCGTAACGGTCAATACCATGTTGGCTTCCAGCAAGGTTTCTGCCGGTCTCGGAGCTGCTGCTTTAGAATTGTTCCGCCCTTGGGATGTGATCTACATTCTAGATTTCCCTATTCTCGCTTTCTTCTTCTTTAAGAAATGGATTCGAATGGACAATCGTCCCTTCAATAAACGAGCTAGTTTTGCGGTTACCTCTTTATCGGCTATGCTCTTTTCGGCCAACCTTTTCCTCGCAGAAATTGACCGACCTGAGCTCCTGACTCGTGGTTTCTCAAACTACTATGTCGTTCGTGCCCTTGGTTTACCAGCCTTTCTAGGTTACAGCGCCAATCAGACCTATGCTGCCAACAAAGAACGTTCCAAAGCCTCCGAAGCAGATTTAAAACCGGTGGAAGAATATATCCAACAGCATTATGCCAAACCTAATCCTGAGTACTTTGGAATGGCCAAAGGCCGTAATGTCATCTACATTCACCTGGAAAGTTTCCAACAATTCTTGATCGATTACAAGTTGAAAGTAGACGATAAAGAATATGAAGTGACACCTTTCTTAAACTCACTTTACCACTCGAAAGAAACCTTTGCCTTTTCAAACGTCTTTAACCAAGTCAAGGCAGGGAAAACGTCCGATGCTGAGACCATGATTGAAACAGGCCTCTTCGGACTCAACCAAGGTTCCTTTATGGTGAACTATGGTGGAACCAATACCCAACAGGCTGCACCATTTATTCTTTCAAAAAATGGTTACAACTCGAGCGCTGTTTTCCACGGGAATGCTGGAAGTTTCTGGAACCGGAATACTGCTTATAAACAATGGGGCTACAATTACTTCTTTGATGCTAGCTACTTCACCAAACAAAACAGCAGCAATTCCTTCCAGTATGGTCTTAATGACAAATACATGCTCAAGGATTCCATCAAATACCTAGAAAGATTGCAACAGCCTTTCTATACGAAGTTCATTACGGTTTCCAACCACTATCCTTATACAACCAGCTTGTCAGGAGATGATCTTGGCTTCCCTCTAGCTAAGACTCAGGACGAAACCATCAATGGCTATTTTGCGACCGCTAACTACCTAGATTCTTCGATCAAGGCCTTCTTTGATTACCTGAAAGAATCTGGTCTTTACAAATTCCATCATCGTTCTCTATGGGGACCACTACGGAATTTCAAACTCCCGCAACCCAGCTCTTGCTCCTCTACTTGGTAAGAACTCTGAAACGTGGTCAAGCTATGACAATGCCATGTTGCAACGCGTACCTTATATGGTAGTCATTCCAGGTATGGATAAGGGTGGCATCATTGATACCTATGGTGGTGAAATTGATATGCTCCCAACCTTGGAACATTTGCTAGGTATTGAATCCAACAAATTCCTCCAAGTTGGTCAAGATATGCTCTCACCAGAACATGATCAAATCGTCGCCTTCCGCTCCGCTAACTACTTTGTTACTCCAGAGTATACGAGCTATAGTGGCCGGACCTATTACACCAAAACAGGTGAGGAAATCACGAACCCAGACGAAAAAACCAAGGAAGAACTGGACAAGATTAGGGAGGCTGCTAACCTGCAATTGAAGATTAGCGATAGCATCCAGACCGGTGACCTCCTTCGCTTCTTCAAGGGCAATGATCTTGGAAAAGTCAATCCAGAAGATTATTCCTACACCAATTCCTTCAAGGCATTGAAGAAGATTGAAAAGGAAAAAGGTGACAAATCAACTAGCCTTTATAACCAACGTGGCAACCAGTCCACCGTTGATCTCTTCAAGGCACCAACTTATAAAGAATTGCACCCAGAAGACGATAGTTCTTCCTCAACTGAGACGAGTAGCAGTTCCTCAAAATAAAAGCAACCCCTGAGTAAAAACTCAGGGGTTTTGCGATTTCTTAAAGCAGTATCATACCTTACTTTTATCTAAGACTTCAAAAACAGAAGCTGTTAAATTCTCCACATAGAAGGGACGTTTATGGCGACTATTCCCAACCATTAATTTCAATTTATCTGAATTTTGGAGGTAATATGGAAGCCCGCTGGCATTAAATATCACCAAGTACTTCTTGTCTCCTGTTAGTTCATAGATGACAAGACCACTGGTATCTGTCGCAGATTGGATAAAGACTTGTTGGTAGATATTATCATAGCTTTCAAGCCCTAAGACAGGAAGACTGGTCTTCAAAGCGATCAAGCTTCGGATGTAGGCGATCGATTCCTTGTTCTGACTGACCAAATCCCAATTGACCTGATTCACAAAATCTGGAGCATTGTAGGAATTCATGGCCCGCTCACGATCCAAAGGTGTGATCTCTCCATCAGGACCTGTCGCTACCAATTTAGTCCGCATAAACTCTTGACCCAATTGCATAAAGGTCATACCCTGGAAGAGCAGGTTAATGGCCGTAGCCAACTCTGAGCGCTTGACCAAGCCTGCTACTTCTTCATTTGGATGTAGGGTCTGAAGCAAGTCATAGAGATTATAATTGTCATGAGCCTCCACATAATTCAAAACCTGATTCGGACTTAAATAATGACCCAGCTCCGCACTACCTAAAACAGCACGCGCAACGATATTCTCTGTTGATTTTCGGCTGACAAAGCCACGTTTGATGGAACCATAAACCTCAGCTCCTTTAATAGCATCGCGCTCCGTGTCGTTAAAGAATCCAATTCGGGGCAATTGCGCTGCATTGTCCTTCTTAGCCTTGTCCTCTGGTGCGAGACCTGTTCCCATGTCCCAACCTTCTCCGTAAAGAAGAATGCGTGGATCCAGAGCGTCCATTGCCTCCCGAATAGCATTCATCGTCCTTACATCGTGAATGCCCATCAAATCAAAGCGGAAACCATCGATCTGGTACTCTTTGACCCAGTGCGTAAGGGAATCAATCATGTACTTGCGGTACATTTCATGCTCACTTGCCGTCTCATTACCGACACCTGTCCCATTTTGGAAGCGCCCATCTGGCTCCATCCGGTAATAATAATCCGGAACTGTATTTTGGAAAGGACCATGCTCAGTTGAGTAGGTATGATTGTAGACCACATCTATGACTACAGAAATCCCAGCTTCATGATAAGCCCGAATCATCGTTTTAAGCTCTTTCATGGTTTGTTTTGGATTGGATGGATCCGTTGAAAAACTGGTTTCTGGTGCAGAATGATTCTGAACGTCGTAACCCCAATTGTAGGTCACACGACCTTCTTCATCGTACTGTTTATAGCGATCAGATATCGGCTGTAATTGCACGACATTGACCCCTAACTGACGGATATAATCAAAGGCAGTCGCATCGCCATGGCTATTGACGGTTCCTTCTTGGCAAGCCCCCAGATAGGTCCCACGCAAAGACTCGTCCACACCTGATGTCGGTGACTTGGTCAAATCCCGAAGGTGCATCTCATAGATCACTGCTTGACAAGGATTATCCAGGCGCCAGGGAGTGGCATCGGCGCCTTTTTTAGTGCCCCAATCAAACTGACGATCTGCTCTTGAGAGAATGGCTGAGCGCATTCCATCGGCTGTCGTTGCAATGCTATAAGGATCGCGCGTCACTTGAGTCTGGTGTTCAAAATGCACACGATATTGATAAGCCATGCCACTTAAATTTCCTAGAAAATCTAGAATCCAAACACCTTGGGTGTTTTCTGGATGGTAGCTAGACTCTTGTTTGCCACGCATCATTGGAATAGTCTTCCAAATAGGCGCATCCAACTCTGTTGATTGATAGAGCAACAATTCAACTTTCTTAGCAGTAGGGGCCCACAGCTTAAAGCAATACTCCCCTTCTTCGTCACGATAACCAAGCCAGCCTTGATAAGCCCATTTGGTGTCAAATTCCTTGGCATGGGTCGCCATATCGTAGGCATGAGGCTGACGATGACTATAAGCATGACTCGTCAAAGCAGCTTGCAATGAATAATAGACTGTATCGTCTCCATCGAGAATCCACACTTCTCGAACATGCCCTTCTGGTAAGAGTTCGATTTCAAAATCACGGGTCTTAGTGAGCCAATCCCCTTCTTTAACCAGGACATGGCCCCGGTTCAAGGCATCCTCACTCTCGTATACCAGATTTCCCTCTACTCCAAAATAATCCAACTTGGAGAAAGAGACTGATTTTCCTTCTACTTGATCCTGCCACTGCCACATATCATAGGCAAAATAATTTCCTTTTTGCTTATGAAAATGAAGCTTTACATGGTATTGTCGCATAACATTTTCCTATTTCCAATTTAATACCGAAGGAACCATCCGCTTGTAAAACACGTAATGGACTCCAACTATTTGTTTTTATTCTTCAGATGGGTGAACCAAAGCATCGTTGTTGATTTCATCAATATTTGCAAAGAATTCCAAGTGATTATGGAAGACTTCCAATTCAACTGGAGTATCTCCTCCGTATTCCCCATCTAGATTGATGCGGAATGGTTGAGCATTTTTTTCCCTAACATTTCGATCGTCAACTTCTTGGTCTTGAGATATTCTACATTTTCATCGTGCACATGCTTGCCTCCATTGATGGCCTGAATCATCAAGGACAACATGTTAAAGAGCTTAGCAGTTTTTACGATAATCAAGGTAAAGTTCCCATCATCAAGCTTAGCATCTGGCGCAACACTTTCAAAACCAGCAATCGAGTTGGTAAGAGCCACAAAAATCATAGACGCTGGCCCTTCAAAGACACCATTGTCGTGCTCAATCCGCACCTTACGAGCCTTGTTTCGTGGCAACATTTTAGCAGCTTCTGCCACATAGGCAAAGTAACCCAAGCGAGATTTAACACTACTTGGAACACTGAAGGTCAATTCTGTCATGGTTCCTGCTGCAGCAATGTTGATGAAATACTTACTGCCATAGGCACGACCAATATCCATCTGAATGGTTTGATTCTTTTCGATAATGCGAGCAGCCGCCACAGGATCACCCATCGGGATCTTCAAGGCACGCGCATAGTCATTGGTGGTACCAGTCGGGATAAAGGCCATCTGCGGACGATTTTCCAGACCTGCAACCCCATTGACCACTTCGTTAATCGTACCATCTCCACCAGCAGCAATGATTAAATCAAAGCCTGCTTTTGCGGCTCTTTCTGCTTCATTTTGGGCAGAAAATGGTTCTGGAGTCGTTTGATAAGCGCTGGTTTCATAGCCCACGTCTTCGAGTACGTCCAAGACTTCCGCAATATTTTTCTTGATAATTTCTTGCCCAGAGGTCGGATTATAAATTAAACGGGCTTTTTTTGATTCGTTCTACCATAAAGATCCTCTACAAACTTTCAAGCCAGGCCTCATCTTCTACCTGGATTCCCTAATTCTTGTGCTTTGGTTAACTTGCTACCAGCGTCACTACCTGCAACGACCAAATCTGTCTTTTTGGAAACCGATCCAGTTACCTTAGCGCCCAGACTTTCTAATTTTGCCTTAGCTTCTGAACGTGTGAGTCGCTCTAGCTTCCCAGTCAAAACGACTGTCATTCCTGATAGGGCCGCATCAGCAGCGACTTTTTCACCAAGATAAGCCATATTGACACCAGCTTCTTTGAGCTCTTGCAAGAGACGCTTGGATCCTTCTTGCGCGAAATAACTCTTAAGGCTTTCAGCCACGACCATACCGAGACTATCAATGCTGGCAATCCGTTCTGGATCAGCTGTAGCCAGTTGATCGAGGTCATGGAATTCTTGGAGTAAGATTTGACTGACCTTGCTTCCGACATGGCGGATTCCCAAACCAAAGAGCAACTTTTCAGCTGAATTCTCTTTTGAAGCTTGAATGGCTTCATAGAGTTTTTCAGCCGATTTTTCTTTGAAGCCTTCTAAGGTCAATAGATCCTCTACAGTGAGCCGGTAGATCCCAGCTACATCCTCTACCAACTGAGCTGCGAAGAGTTTTTCTACAACAGCTGGACCCAAGCCTGTGATATTCATAGCATCCCGACTTGCAAAGTGGTTCAATCCCTCCTTAATCTGAGCTGGACAGAGCGGATTGATACAGCGAAGGGCCACCTCATCCTCGAAATGAAGCAACTCACTCTGGCAGCTCGGACAATGAGTTGGAATGGCTAATGCTTGATCAGAGACCCGCTTATCTTTGACAACACGCAAGACCGCAGGAATGATATCACCAGCCTTGTAGACGATGACGGTATCTTCCTGATGAATATCTTTTTCAGCAATATAGTCCACATTGTGCAAGGTTGCTCGACTAACGGTAGTTCCTGCTAGTTGGACTGGAGTTAGATTGGCCGTTGGCGTCACGACACCGGTCCGTCCAACAGTCCAATCCACCGATAGGATTTCGCTTCTTTTTCTTCAGCTGGAAACTTATACGCGACAGCCCATTTAGGAGCTTTTACGGTAAAGCCTAGTTCTTCTTGAACAGCTAGGTCATTGACCTTGATGACGATCCCATCGATATCGTAGGGAAGATCCTCTCGAAGCTGAGCTACTTTTTGGATAAAGTCCCAAATTTGCTCCATATCCTCAGCCAGCACTCGCTCTTGGTTCACGACAAAGCCTAAGCGGGCTAATTTCTCAAGCACGCCTTCCTGACTGCTTTGATCAGTTGGACTCACTTCTTGATACAAGAAGGTTGCGAGATTTCGCTTGGCCACGATTTTCGTATCCAATTGGCGAAGCGTTCCTGCAGCAGCATTTCGTGGATTAGCAAACTCCGGCTCGCCATTTTCTTGACGGATCTGATTGACCCGATCAAAGGAAGCCCGTGGCATATAGCACTCGCCTCGAACTGTAATGTTCACTGGCTCTGGTAACACTAAAGGAATGTCCTTGACCCGCTTGAGGTTCTCTGTAATATCCTCACCGACAGAACCATCCCCACGTGTCGCCCCCGTTACGAGGACTCCATTTTCATAGGTGAGGGAAATGGACAAGCCATCGATTTTCAGCTCACATACATAGCTGATAGAAGGAAATTCCTTACGGACACGCTGATCAAAGGCTTCTAATTCTTCACGCGAAAAAGCATCCTGCAAACTATAAAGGGGATACTGGTGCTGGTATTTGGTAAAGCCTTTTAAAACCACACCCACCTACACGGTGAGTTGGACTCTCTGGTAAGATCTCATCAGGATGAGCGGTTTCTAGTTCCACCAACTCCCGATATAATTGATCATATTCACTATCTGAAACAGATGGAGCGTCTTTTGTGTAATACTCGTAAGCATATCGATTGAGTAATTCCACTAATTCTTTCATTCTGGTTTTCATGTTCTTATTTTATCATAAAATCTTAATTTAGCCTTGAATTTACTGCATTCTTAGCATGAAAAAAAGGAGCCAAAGCTCCCTTTTCTTATTTTGTAAAATCGATCCGTTTAGAAAGTTGATTGATCACAATCGCTCCAAAAATCAAGGATGCGAATTCACCCAATCCCATAGTCAACCAGTTATAGAAGAATGGTTGGCCTTGAAGGTAGTATAGTTCCAAGGCAATCGTAAACATGGAGATGGAAAAGAAAATCGCAAACAAGAAATGGTCCAAGCGAATAAGACCGTCAAACAAGAACTTGTTTTTAAATCGACCAAATAGAATGAGTCCAAGTCCTAAGAAGACAAAGGTTGAACCTCCACCGACAAAGACATCGATCCATCCAAAACTAAATAAGTTAGCAATCATACAACCAAGCGTCACCGCAATCAAGTACTTCTTATTGTAAAAAGCTAAGAAATTCATCATTTCCGAAACACGGAATTGATAGCCATAGTAGGCCATTGCGTTGAGAGGTGGGGTAATGGTCAATACGATATAAATCGCAGCAACAATGGCAATTTGTGCCATATCACGAGCAGTTAACTGTTTCATTTATTCTCCTTTAGCGGTTTTCCCGCGTGTAATATGCTTGGCGAAAGGATCTTAAGCACCAAGGGTTGAAGGTTTGATTTCTTCAACCTTTCAAGTATAGCATATTTTGAGGTTTTATGGTAGACTGAATTTATGAAAACACTAATTAAAAAATTTTTTGATAATGAGATTTTATCCTATCTCTTTTTTGGAGTTGCCACAACCCATTGTTTCCGTCGGAACCCGCCTCTTCATCTATCATGTGTCTCGTGATGAACGATTAGCGACCGCAATTGGAAACATTGCTGGGATCCTCTTTGCCTTTGCGACCAACGATACCATTGTCTTTAAACAAGAAAGAAAGGGCTGGTTTCAGCGCTTGATCCGATTTGCGATTGCGCGCTCTGGGACCTTTATTCTAGATATGGCCTTGACCGAGATTTTTGTCAAGCAATTCCCAGGAATTATCGGGCAATTTGTCCACAATAACAAGAGTCAGATCAATCTAATTGAAACCCTCTTTGCACAAGTGGCCATTGTGGTCCTCAATTACGTCTTTAGTAAACTCTTTGTCTTTAAAAATAAAAACAAGGCTTGAAACGATTGTTTCAAGCCTTATTCTTTTAAACTTCTATACTTGCATGCTCTGCACTTAATTGATAGATGGTGCCTTCAACCCCAAAATAATCCTTAGCTAGATCTTTCAATTCCTGCATAGCTGTTTGTGCCCGTTTGGCCTGCTCCTCATTGATGGCTTCAATAACCAAAATAGCGTCCTTGGTATCTTCCGTTAGCATGGTTCTTTGAGCCTCACGCCAATTCAAACAACGGCAAACGGCGCCTTCTTGGTCGTAGTAGATGATCTCCCCTTCCAAAGCTGGCGCATCTTCGTCAGCTCCTAATGGAAAGAAAGGTTCGCCTCCTTTCGCTTGACCTAGAGAGAGGCCACCCACCAATTTATCCATATCTTCTCCCCCACAAGGAAGGGCATAAGCCATCGACACGCTATTGTAAAGATCCACCAAAGGATTAATCGGATAGAATTCACGTCCCTGGTGAACCCGTTTTAAGAGTGCCTCGATGGAAGATCGGGCTCCTTTTTTTGTTTTAAACTTGCTAAAAGCTTGGCGCCACTCTTGAACGAACTCACTCTGGGTATAGTTTTCTTCATCGATAAATTCCCATGCTCTCTTGGTACCCTTGTCCAACAATTCTTTGAAATAAGGATCCTTGGCTTCATCTACTGTATTATCAATACCATACAAGGACATCACTGTAATGCTAGCTGTTGGAAATAAATCCCAAAATGCTTGATCGACTATCACTTTCATTGCTTTACCTCACTATAATTTCTTTTTTGACCTTTTTTGACTAGCTCCCAATCCAAGGTGATATTCTCTCGAACTCGGATGAGATACTCCTCTAACTGTGCGACTTCTTCTTTGGAAAATCCTTTTAAGGCAGTTGTCTCAGAGTAAAGATGCTCCCCTAAAATGAAGGGGTAAATCTGCTTACCTTTTTTTCAGTTAATTCCCATTCCTTTGATTTTTTAAGGTTTTTCACCCCTTTGGGACGCTGTTGAATCAAGCCTCGTTCTTCTAGTTTTTTTACAGACCTTGCAACGGTGGATCGATCTACTTTTAAGAGCTCAGAGAGTTCTTCCTGAATCATTCCAGGTTGCTCGGCAATTCGCACCAAGTAGAGGTATTGACCACGCGCCAGATCCAAATCTCGAAATTCAATATTTGCTATAGAATCCAGTGCTCGCGCAATGATGCCAATCTCACGCAAAATACTCATCTCACTCCTCCTTTCCTATTGACAATAGCATAACATATTTTTGTTGCAAATGCAACAAAATGGATAATAAAAAAAAGAGGCTGGGACAAAAGTCCTAACCTCTCAATTATTTTTGAATTGTCGAGCAAGACGCAGTGGTTGAGTGGGCTCTACTACGCTGATTTCATCAGCTTTTACAGCCCTACTCAACTGTGCGGAGGTGGGACGACGAAATCGAATTCTAACGAATTACCGATTTCTGTCCCACTCTCCCTTATTCCGTTTTTTCTTTTTTTATCAAGCGTAACCGACGCTTTAATTTTTGTGAAACTTCTCTATGCCGAAAAGTCCACTTCTTCTGATTTTAACTTAGAGACAATTTCTCCACTGCGCGTTTGGAACTTGGCTTCTCTGGCAAATTGGATACTGGCGTTTAAAATACAACCAATAATCATGATTTTGGCTACCAAGATGAACCAAAACATGATAACCGCTAGGACGACCGAACCGAAGAAACGAGCATCTAAGAAATGACTCACATAACGATCTACATATTTCCAAAAGATATTCAAGATTGCATACAGGACAGCAACAACGAAGGTCGCCCCTGGAAAAACATATCTAAATTTTGGAATTTTAACATTTGGAAGGGTGTAATAGAGCAAGACCAGACTGACAAAAAGTAAGAGGTAGATGGTCGGCTCTGTCAAATTCAGTAAGCGCACATAAATCGTCCGATCAAATGAAAAGGTCTTATAGAGATAACGAACGATCATTTTCCCAAACATGGAAAGGATCAGCGAGAGTCCAAACAAGCCCTGCAAGGCAAAACTGATCAGAAAGCTAAAGAGTCGCCCCCAGATAATACCACGCTCCTTTTCCACCCCATAACTCTTGTTATAGGCTTTTTGGAGGTAGGCAATGCTCTGAGAGAAGATCCACAAAGCAGAAATAATCGAGAAACTCAGTAAGCCTGTCGAAGGTTTGGTCAAGACACTCGAAATCATCTGTGCCACTATTCGATATAAGGAGGCTGGCAAAACTTTCTGTAAGCTTAAAAGAATCTGAGTGGGACGAATATGAAAGTAGGGTAAAATATTGGCTGCAATCAGCATCAAAGGGAAAATGGAGATCAGCAAATAATAGGCAACCGCAATGCTAGTGATATCAGACTCTGCACTCTGATAAAACCGCACGAAGCCCTTTATAAATGGCTGTCCCAGTACTTTTTGTAGGACCTTTTTCATTCGTCACCTCCCCATTTTACTAAAAAAGAGCAAAGAGCGAAACCAGACACTTGCCTTCAGCTCCATTCTTTCCTCTCTATTTTTTAGTATGTTCCTTCTTCACCTTGACTAGTCAAGATCACTGGACCATCTTTTGTAATCACAAATTGATGCTCGTATTGACAAGAAAGGCCACCGTCGAGGGTCTTATGGGCCCAACCAGTTTCCATATCTGTATCAATCTCCCAAGTACCGGTATTAATCATTGGCTCAATCGTCAAGACCATCCCTTCACGTAAGCGAAGACCGCGTCCAGCACGACCATAATGTGGGACCATTGGTTCTTCATGCATGGTAGGCCCGACACCGTGTCCGACCAAATCACGCACCACGCCATAGCCTTTGCTTTCCGCATACTCTTGAATCGCTGCGCCAATATCCCCCAAGCGATTGCCAACGACCGCTTTCTCAATTCCCTTATAGAGACATTCTTTGGTCACGTCCATCAAATCTTTGACTTCTTGCGAAACATTTCCAACCGCATAAGCCCAGCAAGAGTCCGCCAAGCCACCACTATAAGACTCAGTGTATTTCTTCATTTGCGCCACATTATCAAAATCTAATTCGATACATCCAAAACAGATTTATCCAGTGGTTCTGACAAGACCATGTCTACCTTGAGGAGATCCCCATCTTTGAGAATGACGTGACGTGGAAAAGCATGGGCTACTTCGTCATTCAAACCACAGCAAGTCGCATAAGGATAGTCCATGAGACTACCTTCTACACCGACCTGAAGCGGCAAGACATTGGCTTCTTTACAGCGACGACGGACATATTCTTCAACTTCCCATAGGTCAAGCCCTGGCTTGATCAAGTCACGTAATCCAATATGGATGCTGGCAAGGAAATCACCTGCACGATCCATGGCTTCAATTTCACGTTGTGATTTTAATGTAATCATTGTCTCCTCATTTCTCTTGTTTAATTAATCTTAATGGTAATGGTTGCTTTTGCGACCAGCTGCAAATCTAGATACAAGCTAAAATCAACCAAGGCTGAACGTCTGGTTCGCCGAACAAGTTGTGGTTCAATGCGGATCACATCGTCCACCTGCACAGCTTGTAAAAAATTGATGATCAGCTGTTCGACGATCAAGCTACGCCCACTGTGTTGCATCATCTTGCGAACAACCTTCATCAGCACTTCGATCATGACCCCATTGGCCAAAACACCACTTTTCTCCAACATACTTGGCTCTACTGTGAATTGGTAATAGTCGTTCTCTGTTTGAATCTTTTGACCGATTTGCTCACTAAAGGTTGGCAAGCTCGAAAACTGCACCTTGCTAATCCGATCCATGACATCCCGCCGCGTAATAACACCCAGCAAGGTCTGGTTAGTACGAACCACAGGAATCATCTCATAATCTTCAGCGATCATCCGCTGGCTAATGGTCGCAATGCTGGTGGACAAATTAGTAGTAAAAATAGTCCGCGACATCACCTTATCTAGGGTCGTCTGAGGTGCCTTATCACCAGCATCTCGCATGGTCACGACACCCACTACCATCTGGTGTTGATTGACAACCGGAAAGCGGCTAAAGCGATTCTTTCGAACCAGATCTAAATAATCCCTTACCGTATCTGTTTCAGAAAGATAACCGTACTCATGGAAAGGCCGATAGACCTGCTCCACCGTCAAGATATCTGTCTTGATCTGCATGTTAGACAAAGCCTTATTGATCATAGTAGCGACGGTATAGGTATCGTGTGAAGTTCGGATGACTGGGATTTGTACCTGATTGGCCAGCTCAATCACATCTTCACTCACCTCAAAGCCACCCGTCACTAAGACCGCATTGTCATGCTTAAGAGCCAATCGTTGGATGCTAGTGCGGTCACCCACGATCAAAAGCCCACCTTCAGACACATAGTCTAGGACGTGCTTTTCTGTCATAGCACCGATGTAAAATTTATTAAATTCTTTTTCGAGACCTTCCTCACCTGCTAATATTTCAGAACCGGTGATTTCTAAAATTTCCCGATAAGTCAAGTGCTCTAGTACAGCCTTTTGCGATTTGACACGGATGGTTCCGCTTCTAGGACGCGTTTCGACAATTCCTTGATTTTCAGCTTCTTTAATGGCACGATAGGCCGTCCCATCACTGACATTCAAAAAATTGGAGATACTGCGGACACTGACCCGTTTTCCAATCGGTAATTTTTCGAGATAGTCCAAAATCTCTTGGTGTTTACTCATAGAAGTCCCCTCTACCTAGGCGGAAATCATAATAATCGCGCATTTTACGCGTATAGCGGTCACTCCCTTTGAATTGACGGAAGAGACGAAAGCCAGCCTTTAAAGCGACCTTTTGACTCCCTGCATTTTCAACATGGGTGACAATCTTAAGCTCCTTCAGTTGAAATTTCTCAAACGATAAATTGATCAGTTCTTTGACCGCCTCTGTCATCAGGCCCTTCCCCCAAAAATCTTTGCGTAAAAAGTAGCCTAACTCAGCCTCTCCCTTAATTTCATCCAACTTTTCAAACTTGATGGAGCCGATCATCTGATTAGTTTCCTTATCACAGATCGCCCAAACCCCCAAAGGATTTTTCATGAAATAGTTGGCTAGTACATATTGAGTTTCAGCAAGATCGGCTTGTGCAGGAAAGATAAATTGTAGGTTATCAGGATTCGAAGCAATCTTATAAAAATCTTCCGCATCCTCAAAGAGAAAAGGTCGTAAATACAACCTTTGTGTTTCAATTAGTGAATAGGCAGCTAAGTTCGTCCAAATATTCATTTCAAACTCCATTGTTCGTGTATCCAGCCGCCACTATCAGATCCCAAGTTCTGTCACTATTCCTCTACCAACTGGATGTCTGCTCCAAGTTGGGTCAATTTATGAATAATATCTGAATACCCGCGAAGGATGTATTCCACATTTGTAATTTCTGTTGTTCCAGAAGCCATGAGACCGGCGATCACTAAAGCCGCACCAGCTCGAAGATCCGTCGCTTTCACACTGGATCCTGTCAATTGATTTGGCCCTTCATAAATAATGTGGTCGTTCAAGGTCGAAATGGTGGCCCCCATTTTAGCCAATTCTGGTACATGGTTGACCCGTTTTTCATAAATCGTATCAACAATGCGCCCACGTCCTGCAGCCGTTAAGAGCAAAGGTGTGATCGGTTGTTGCAAATCAGTCGCAAAACCAGGATAAGGAGAGGTTTTGATCTGGATGGCCTTCAAGCCCGTCTGCTTTTCTACAAAGATACTATCTTCAGAAATGGTCATGCGCACACCCATTTCCTCTAACTTAGCAATATAGCTCTCTAAATGCTCGTACAAGACATTATTGATCTGGATACCTTCTCCAATAGCAGCTGCAAGGGCAATATAGGTTCCTGCTTCGATGCGATCTGGAATCACCTGATGTCTCGTTCCATGCAATTGTGGAACACCATCAATGATTATGATATCCGTACCTGCTCCCCGAATATGGGCTCCCATGTTGTTGAGCAAGGTCACCACATCGATAATTTCAGGTTCCCGCGCAGCATTTTCGATCACTGTCCGACCCTCAGCCTTGACCGCTGCCAAAATCGTATTGATCGTTGCACCGACACTAACAGTATCCATGTAGATGTTTGCTCCTTGAAGAGGCTTGCCATCTGTCGCAAGTTTCATACTAGAGCCATCCATGGTCATAGCGGCTCCCATCGCTTCAAAGGCCTTCAAATGCAAATCGATCGGACGTGGGCCAAGATCACACCCACCAGGAAGTCCAACCGTTGCTTGACCATAGCGTCCTAGTAGGCTGCCATAGAAATAATAGGAAGCTCGCAGACTGTTGATCTTTCCAAATGGCATGGGCATATTCTTCACCCCACGTGGATCAATAATCAAACTGTCTTCTTTGCGCTCGATCTTAGCCCCCATGATGGTCATGATTTCAATCAGACTCGCCACGTCGGAGATATCCGGTACCCCATCAAGGGTCACGATATCGTCCGCCAGAATGGTCGCCGGAATCAGGGCTACTACACTATTTTTGCACCACTAATGGTCACCTCTCCTTTTAGAGGGCGACCACCATTTATTACAATTTTTTTCATCTTAATAATTTATTAGCTCTTTCAAGTCTTTTTCCTTTTACTATCGTTTTTTGCAACGGAAATAAAAGGGACAACGTATTCAAAATACTGCATCTATTATACCACAGATCGACCTATTTTTCCATCTGTAGGAATTTTCAAAACGAAAAAAAGCTAGGATCAACTTGACCCTAACTTTTCCATTTCAACGAATTATTTTACAGCTTCTTTCAAGGCTTCAACCTTGTCCAAACGTTCCCATGGAAGGTCGATATCTGTCCGTCCCATATGGCCGTATGCTGCTGTTTGACGGTAGATTGGACGTTTAAGGTCCAACATTTGGATAATCCCTGCTGGGCGAAGGTCAAAGATTTGACGCGCTGCTGCTTCTAATTTGCTTTCAGCAACTGTTCCTGTACCGAAGGTATCAATCCGAACAGAGACAGGTTGAGCAACCCCAATGGCATAAGCCAATTGCACTTCTGCTTTCTTAGCAAGACCAGCTGCAACGATGTTTTTGGCAATATAGCGAGCTGCATAAGAAGCCGAACGGTCTACCTTAGTGGCATCCTTACCAGAGAAGGCACCACCACCGTGACGTGAATAACCACCATAAGTATCCACGATGATCTTACGACCTGTCAAACCGGAGTCCCCTTGAGGCCCACCGATAACAAAGCGACCAGTTGGATTGATGAAGAATTTGGTCTCCTCATCTAGATAAGAAGCTGGAATCACTTCCTTGATGACCTTGTTAATTACATCTTCATGGATTTGTTCATTGCTGACCTCTGGATCATGTTGGGTTGAAATAACAACTGTATCCACGCGCACTGGCTGGTCATTCTCATCATACTCAACAGTTACTTGTGATTTGGCATCTGGACGAAGATAGCTGATTTCCCCAGACTTACGAAGTTCTGCCAAACGACGAACCAATTTGTGGCTGAGTGAAATTGGCAATGGCATGAGTTCTTCTGTTTCATCCACCGCAAAACCAAACATAAGACCTTGATCTCCTGCTCCGATCAAATCAAGTGGATCTTGATCTGCATCCCACGAACTTCCAAGGCTTCATTAACCCCTTGGGCAATATCAGGAGATTGTTCCACCAAAGATGGGTGTACTCCTACCGTCTCAGCAGAGAATCCATATTCCGTATTAGTATACCCAATCTCTGCAATGGTATCACGAACCACACGGTTAATATCCACATAAGCAGTCGTTGAAATCTCACCGAAAACATGGACTGAACCAGTATAAACAGCTGTTTCGGCAGCCACGTGAGCTTCTGGATCTTGCTCTAAAATAGCATCTAAAATAGCATCTGAAATTTGGTCTGCAATCTTATCTGGATGCCCCTCAGATACAGATTCAGACGTGAAAAGTTTACGTTCTGACATAAAAATGTCCCCCCTTAAAAAATATTGTTATAGAGTTACAAAGTACTGATAGATAGACTATCACCTTATCGGGACCATATAACACTTCATTATAACACATTACATATGATATGGAAAATGATTTTTCAAAAAGCCCATTAAATCAGCTTTTTCGGTCTATGCACTACCCATTTAAACTGACTTAAACAGTCCTCAAAGTTCCTAAAAAGTTCTTAAAAAAATTCACAAAAAATACCCCGTAGGGTATCTATCAATTTACGAGTTCTGTAGACAAGATCTAGTACCCTCACACGGTGCTTTTTTATCCTCAAAATGGTAGGCGTCCGCGTACCAATGGGTACTCGAAAACCTACCACCTACTTAAATGATAACAGTTCTTTAAAAATTTTCAACCCTATCTACTTTAATCAGTCTCCATTTTTAAATAATATACCTCCAATAAATACCAGGACTCCTAAAACCAAGGATAAAATATTTGGACCTGTCCAATAAGGATCTAGCGTACCTATGATGGAAACAATAAATAAGACGGCTGATGTATTTAAGAGACCCACATTTCCATTCCTCATAGCTATGAAAAGGATAAAAGTCGCAATCATAAAACAAATATAATGGAGGGCACCAATATATAAGATCAGTAGATACATGGGGTTTCCTAAAAATAAAGGAAAAATCATAATACCAAGGTGACAGACTGATATTATTAAAGCGCTCCATAACCAAGGCGACTGAAGAATAATTCTTTTTGGCGAATTTTCTTCATCATTGTTTGATCGTATCTCAGCATTCAACTGATCGTGTACATCTATGTCTCCTTCTACTTGAGGGTATTCCATCTCTGGTTTAGTTTCAATAGATGATAGATCTTGTACTTTCACCTTGGACTCCCAGCCATCTGCAACTTTCTCAAGCAAACCAAAAACACGACAAACAATATAAATCGATAGGAGAAGATAAAAGAGACCGTAAAAGCTTATACGAGAGATGAAAGAGTATACTATACCTATTTCAACAAGGGAAGATAAAATGAGTAAAAGAGAAGAGACTTTCTGAAGTTTATCACTTGTACTTGTGATCATAACATTAATCAGAAGTAAAAACATTAACTCCATTACACTGTATCGAAGTGTAAAAGCGTAAATATCACTCGTTCTATCCATACCAATCAATATAAATAGTGGAGAAATATTTGTAGAGGAAACAAATAGTACTAAATAAGCTATCGATGATTTCCAACCATCTTTACTTTTCCAATTGTTTAAAAGCTCCCTCATTTCTACATTCTTTATAAGCAAGCAAATCCATATTAAACAAATGATATTTAGCACAAAGGAAATGTTCATCAGATTTGTTGGGGAGAAAGGTGGTAAAAAAAAACATCAGTAGTTGGGTAATTGAGAGGAGAAGAGCAGCTATCAATCCTTCAACATTTAAACGCTGCTTCATGATTCTCCAAATTACCCAGCAAATAATCATTCCATTCCATATAGAAAAAATACTAGAGACAGTGAACAGTGGTGTATTTCCATTTAAATTTTGGGGACTATAGTTCACTACTATACTACTACCATAAGAAACAAGATAAAGAATTGCTTCAAAAATTAACAGTATACCATACCATTTTTTTCTAGACATAGATTCTCCTCCACTTTCTAAGAACAGTATTTAACGATTCATTTATTTAAATTATAACACAATTTGTAACCGTTTTCTTCGTGCGTTATCAGTACTAAATAAATAAAAAAGATAGGATTGAACACTGAACTGCACCCAAAGTTAGACATGAAAAAAATCTAACTTTTAGAATTGTTTTATAATATGAAATTAACTTATGAAGATAAAGTTCAAATATATGAATTGAAGCAAGGGAGGGAAGCTTTGGGTGGCTTTCAAATCAATTTGGGATAAACATTTCTAATCTTAGTACATGATTAAATTGATTGATCGTTATGGAATAGAAATCGTCAAAAAAGGTAAAAATTGTTACTATTCTCCAGAACTAAAACAAGAAATGATTGATAAAGTGCTACTTGAAGGTCGTTCACAAATAAAGGTGTCTCTAGATTATGCTCTTTAAGTGTTGGAATGTTGCCCTAATTGGATAGCACAATATAAGAAAAACGGGTATACTATTGTTGAGAGAAAATAAGAGGAAGGATACCTAAAATTGGGACGTAAGCCAAAGAAAGAAACCGAAGGATGACAGAACTAGAACGTCTTCAAGCAGAAAATAGGTACCCGAGGCAGAATGCGGTTCTAAAAGTTGAGAGAACTCGATTGAGGATAAAAGAGCAAGAAGAAAACGGAAATTGTCCGAGGATTGGTAACAGAGTTTGCTAGAGATTGCTTCTAAAGATTGTGTAAGCTTGCCCGTTCAACTGTTATCATTTAAAACAGCTCGATCAAGCGATAGGGATGATGATGTTAAGGATTTAATTCAATCTATTTTGCACTGGACATAAATTACACGTATCGTCCAGATGGCTCAGATTGAGGAATCGTGGTTTAGTAGTGAATCATAGAAGGTCCAACGTCTGATGAGGTCCTTGGTTAGTGCTCATGTTCGTCAGCAAACGGGTATTCTTCATACCAGGAGAAGTTGAGCATGAAAAGCAGACAATCTTATTCAACATAATTTGACTTAGTAAGCCAATGGAAAAGTGCTACACAGATGTGACCGGTTTGCCATTCCGGCAAACAATCAAAACTGTTTATCGCCAGTTTTAGATGGTTTAATGAAATTATCGCCTATAATCTTCGACTTCACCAATTTAGAACAAATAAGCTATGTTGAACCAGGCCTTTACTGAGAATCATTACACAAATACAATTCTCCATAGTGATCAAGGATGGCAGTATCAACACCAGTATTATCATCGTTTTTAGAAGGGATAAAAGAAATTCAGCAATCCATGTAAAATAAAAACAGCAGACAACAGCATGATGGAATCCTTCTTTGGCATTTTGAAATCGGAAATGTTTTATGGTTACGAGAATACATTTACGTCACTTAACCAATTGGAACAAGCTATTGTAGACTATATTGACTATTACAACAACAAACGCATTAAGGTAAAACTAAAAGGACTTAGTCCTGTAAAATACAGGACTAAATCCTTCACTTAAATTAATTGTCTAACTTTTTGGGGTCAGTACACACCCTACCTCCTATCATCACTCTTCGTTTTTTAACAATACAGTTCCAATCAATACCAGCACTTCTACCACAAGCGGTGGTATATGATTAATCACCCAATCCGGATCACCCGCAGCAATAAATGAAAAAACATAAATAGCTACTGCTATAAAAAGAGTTGCTTTATTGGCATTCACTATTCCATTCCAAAGCAGGATGGTTGCAATCACAAAACTAATCATATGGATTCCCAAAAAGTACAAAAAGCCACCAGCCCACGCTCCCATTGAAAAGAGACCTAATAAAAGTAAAATTGTATAAACAATGGCCAAGAACAAAGCAATAGAAAGGATTACAGAATTTCCAATTCTCTTCTCTGGCTTCATTTCATTGTTCGGAAAAAGACTTTCATCTGAAGCATATGCTTCATTTTCTTTATCTACTTCAGGATTTTTTTGTTGATCTGTCATAACTTTCTCCAAACATTTTTACTTATTCTTTCAAATAATAGCGCTTAAAAATAGAGCGGAAGAACTGATTTAACTAGGGCTTTAATCGACCCGAATATTTTTTATTGAGTAGAGTTGACCATATCCATTTTTTAATTAAGAGCTTTTCACTTCTTTAACCAGGAGTGTTCCGATTAAATCCAAAATACCTAAACATAAGGGAGCAATTCGAAATATTTCCCAGTCCGGATCAAAAGCCAAGATGATAGACAGCAGATAGAGTCCAATACTCGCATAGAGAAGGCTTTTATTCCCCTTCTTCATCCCTAGTCGAATTAGAAAGGCTCCAATCGCAAGACTTAATAAGTTTGGACCAAGGAAAATCAAAACGACAAATCCCCAACCATCACCCCAAGGTGCAAAGTAAAAGACAAACAATACAAGATAGATAATGGATAAGTAAAATGTCGCTGAAAGAAGAATAGAATGTAAGCTACTTTCTTTTGGAGGATTCTGAACAGATACAGAATTTGGATAATCTTCACTGATCTTACTATGTTCTTTATTTTCCTCAAGATGTTTCTCTTGGTTTGTCATCACTTTCTCCTACCTTTCTTATATTTTTATGTTTTTCCGTTAACACCATTATACTTGATTCCATTATTCTTTTCATGATAGCCATCTATTCAATGCTATCTCTTAAACATTAATTTGAACAGGTTTTCAATTAGATTGCTAACATATCATGAAATAGACTGGAAGATTCCCTAAATAAAATCAGCTTCAGCAATAGCTCGTTTCACTTCTTCAATTGGTAAATTGACCAGTTCTACTTCTTTTTCACGGTAAAGATACTCGGCATATTCATCGATGCGGTATTGATGGATATAAACCACCCGCTTGCATCCAACTTGAAGCAATTGCTTGGTACAATTGAGACAAGGAAAATGCGTCACATAAGCTGTAAACCCTTTTGGAATTCCCCGTTCAGCTCCTTGCAAAATCGCATTGACTTCCGCATGAATCGTCCGGACACAATGTCCCTCGACCATGAGGCAACCATCCTCTAGACAATGATCTGTCCCAGAAACGGATCCATTATAACCTGTTGCAATGACCTTATTATCCTTAACCAGAACAGCACCTACTTTCGCTCGATTACAGGTTGCTCGATTCGAAATCAGTAAGGCCTGTGCTGCAAAATATTCATCCCATGCTAGTCGATTGTGTGTCACCTTTGTATCCTCCATCTCTCCTCATATCGGTTACGATTATTTTCATTATAGCATGAAATCAACAAGAAAAAAAGGGAGTGGGAAAGAACTCTGACTAGTAAAAAAGAGTTCGTTTTCCCACCCCCGCACAGTTGATTAGGTCATCTTTAGAGCTTAAAAAGCGAATAAAGATACCAATCAACCACTGCGTCATACAGTTATTTCTATCATACATCAAAGGCTGGACAACTTTTGCCCAGCCTATTATAAACATTATTTACCAAGTTTTGCTTTAGCTGCATCTGCAAGAGCTGTGAAAGCTGCTGCATCGTTAACAGCCAAGTCAGCAAGCATTTTACGGTTAACTTCGATCTCAGCCAATTTCAAACCATGCATCAATTGTGAGTATGAAAGTCCGTTCAAACGAGCTGCCGCATTGATACGTGTGATCCACAATTTACGGAAGTCACGTTTCTTTTGACGACGGTCACGGTATGCATAGTAGTAAGAGTTCATTACTTGTTCTTTTGCAGTACGGAACAAGATATGTTTAGCTCCATAGTAACCTTTAGCTAATTTAAGAATACGTTTACGACGTTTGCGTGATACAACGCCACCTTTAACACGTGCCATTTATATTTCCTCCAATATTTCCTAGAATTCTTTACTTACAAATACGCGATTATTTCAAGCGAGTAAGCATTGCTTTGATACGTTTGAAATCTCCTGAATGCACCATCGATGCTTTACGAAGATGACGACGTTGTTTCTTAGTTTTTCCGTGGAAACGGTGAGAAGTGTAAGCACGGAAACGTTTAAGTCCACCAGAACCTGTACGTTTGAAACGTTTAGCTGATGCGCGGTGTGTTTTTTGTTTTGGCATGATATTTTCTCCTTTTTTTAACTTTCTGACAGATTATTTCTTGTCAGTTGCTGGGGCCAATTGCATAAACATTTGACGTCCATCCATTTTAGCACGTTGTTCGATGATAGCAATATCTTGAGTTGCTTCAGCGAAATCGGCTAAAACTTTTGCACCAATCTCTTTATGGGTAATCATACGTCCCTTAAAGCGAATAGATACTTTTACTTTGTTCCCTTTTTCAAGGAACTTGCGAGCATTGCGAAGTTTTGTATCGAAATCACCCTTGTCGATAACTGGGCTCAAACGAACTTCTTTCACGGTCACAACGCTTTGTTTTTTGCGTTGTTCTTTTTGCTTCTTCTGGTACTCAAATTTGAACTTACCGTAGTCCATAATTTTCGCAACAGGAGGTTTAGCTTGAGGTTGAATGAGAACCAAGTCAACATTAGCGTCGTCCGCAAGTGCTTGCGCTTCGCTAAGTGGTTTGATACCCAATTGCTCACCTTCAAGACCGATTAAGCGAACTTCACGTACACGAATTTCATCATTGATGAATAAGTCTTGCTTTGCTATGGTTTTCACCTCTTTTTTATTATTCGAGAAAAACAAAGAACGGACCTGCAATACAGGCCCGAACTACATGATGTATTTCATTACTGAAACTTGATCCGTAGGGGCCAGGCAACTTGCGTCACGAGGCGAGAAGTTCTCACTTCTGCTTTTCTCAACTTTTATATGATATCAAGTTTTTTATTCTTTGTCAAGAAGTTTTTTTGCTTTTTCTTCAATAAAGGACACAACATCTGCAATTCCAACACCCGTTGTGTCAAAATGAATGGCATCTGCTGCAGGTTTCAAAGGAGACACGGCACGGTGGCTGTCCTTATAGTCACGTTCGGCGATTTCTTTTTTCAACAATTCAAGATCTGCTGTGATGCCCTTTTCAACATTTTCCTTGTAGCGACGTTCTGCACGTTCTTCTACAGAAGCCACCAGAAAAATCTTCAATTCTGCATTTGGTAAGACAACCGTCCCAATATCACGACCATCCATGACGATTCCACCTTGGGCTGCAATCTCTTGCTGTAGAGCGACAAGTTTTTCACGAACTGGCGCAAGCGCTGCAACCCATGAAACATTGTTGGTCACTTGGTTATCGCGAATCGGGTGGGTAATATCCACATCTGCTACAAAGACAAGCTGCTCTCCTTCTTCCGAACGACCAAAACTAATTGGATATTGATCTAAAAGGGCTAACAAGTCATCTACCTGTTCGGCTGTCAGATTATTTTGTAAAGCTAGGTAAGTCGCTGCACGATACATAGCCCCCGTATCTAGATACGTATAGTCTAGATCCTTGGCAATGATCTTTGCAACCGTAGATTTTCCACTTGAAGCCGGTCCATCAATGGCAATTTGAATTTGTTTCATGCTGTCCTCAACTCCTACTGAATCTTAACGACATCGCCAGGATTCGCATACCATGATCCTGTAGACATATGAGAAGGATTTAACTGTTCCAATTGGGCAATGGAAATACCAGCACGCGCAGCAATCGCTGCTTCCCCTTCACCTGCTTGAACAGTGATCGTACCTTCTTCAGATTTCTCATCTTTTGAACTATCTTCAGCAGCTGCTTGGTCCGTCTGTGCTGCAGGAGCCGATGATTTCTGTTCAACTTTGGTTTCTCCATTGTAGAAGCCAGACATTTGTTTGGATTTGTTGCTACCACCTGTCGAAAGGAAAATCAACAAGCAGACCATCGCCACTACTACTACAAAGAAAATAATAGCCAAAATCGTCAACAGACGATCTGCCTTAATACCGTTTAACTTACTTGTACGTTTCAATGTTTCTTCTCCATCATCATAAATATCTTCTTCCCATGGTTCTTTTGCCATGACTTCCTCCTTGTTTTTTCTCGTAAAAATCATTACAATAGAAGTATGAAAGTTACGTTAATTCCAGATCGTTGCATCGCTTGCGGTCTCTGTCAGACCTATTCTGAACTATTCGATTACCATGACAATGGCATCGTCAAATTTGCCCAAGAGGACGACCTCCTTGAAAAAGAAGTTCCTGTCACAAACGATGTTCTCGAAGCTATCAAAGAATGCCCCACTCATGCTCTCTTAAAAGATTAAGAGGGCTTTTTTATTTATCTGCATAATACATCTCGTAATAATCCACATGGATAAAGTTGTCCGTCAAGACCACTTCTCCTTTGAAAGATGAATTTAAGGCAAGTGCATTGATAAAGTATTTTTTTGGCCATTTGCGCATACAGAATGTCCGACTGCGCGATCCATCATTAAAAATGAGCTTGATCGATTTCTTATTTACTTCGACCTTTTCGATCGAGTCAATCTTCACCTTGATTGGAGTAAAAGGATTGGCTGTAATAATCCGCAAGATCCCATCCTCATAGATCGTGAAGTAACGATGGACCCCAATCGCGAGCAAGACCATAAATAAAAAGAACGAAAACAAAACTAGCGTTGGCACACTAGAGCTCTCATACATCAAGGCCAGTCCAATAAAGACCGGAATCACTGCAATGGACCAATAAGTCACAAGAATAGATAAGTCCGGTTGCCAATGATAATGGACCTTTCCAAATATCTTAATCATGAGCGTACCCCCATCTAATAGTTTAGCATAAAAAACAAAAAAAAGGGAGCCAGACAGCCAAAATCACAAAGATTTTTAACTGCTTGCTCTCCTTTTAATTGGATTTACTAGTTGGAACTTTAAAGAAGTCTTTAGAAAGGTAACCTTTCCCACTAATCAAGTCGTATTCAACCATTTTCAAATCCTCTGCAATTTCTTGCGCTTCTCCTTCCAAGGCCTTTTTATCGACACTTGCTTTTTTCAGCACTTCTGTTAACAAAGCATAGTAAGGCGAAACTTTTGAATTGGTCTGTTCAAAGACCATAGCAGAGAAATCACTTGAATTGACCAAAGGATAGTTCAATTTCGGTGCATCAAAATTACTCCAAATGAAGTAGTCTGTCTGATACTGACTCTCCGGATTATTCTTAAAGGCGGACTCAGGATAAAGACCTGGCAAATGATCCCCATAAAATACCACTGTAATCTTCTTATCTATTTTAGAAAGACTTTCCAGGAAGGATTGGGTGGCGGTGTCAGTATAGGTTAAAAGACGTGAATAATTCGTTAGCTTGGTATTTTCATCATTTGAAAAACCTCTGCCTGTTGCTGTTAAGTCTGAAGGTTCTCCTGCTATAAATGGGGAGTGATTTTGAATCGTAATGACAGAAAAGAATTGATTCTTCTTGGCATCCATCTCTTTTAATACTGCCTTATACGTAGATTCATCACTTATATGCACTTCTTGATAACCCCAATCAAAATCATCCTTATCATCAATGCTTATAAATTTATTGAATTTCAATCTATTATAAATTACATTTCTAGAATAATTAATTGGAGATTCGAAATGAATAACTTCTTTATTATTAAATGAATCACTAACTGAAATTAGTCTTCTCATTTTAGGAGCAACCTCTGAGTACAATACAGAAACTGTAGGATTAATATTATAAAAAGGTAACCCCGTCAATGTTTGGAACTCCATATTTGCAGTTCCACCACCATAACCATCCGATTGCATTAATCCACTTGTAACTTTTGTCTTAATTTCTTGAATTTTTGGTATAGGATTTCTAGATAAATTTACCCCTTCAATTCTTGATGGGTCAGCAAAACTCTCACTTAAAACATAAACAATTGTTTGATTATCAATTAACTCATTTCTATTTTTATTGATTTCGAAAGCTACTTGATCATATTTCTTCTCAATTTCTTTGATTTTTTCTTTACTATATCCCTTCGGTTCTATAATTGGATCTGTTGTGATTTGATTTAACCAAACATAGGACAACGATCGATATCTAGCATTTATGGAATTTCCTAACCATTTTGTATCTTGGAAATTATTTAACAAAGTAATAATCGGAACGTCATCAATAATTTTACCATTATCTTTTCTTTTGAAAATAGAATAAACATTAATGGACAATAAGATCATAAGTCCTAATAAAACAAATCTTAAGATCGTTGCACGAATAATTCTACCTGGATAAATATATCTCCGTCCTATTATATAGATAAACGTAAAAATGACTAAGGAAATACTCACAGTCATTAAAACCGAGGCATCTACAAAACTAAATAAAACAGAAGGTTGAAATACCCAGACCAAATCACTTGGCAAAATTGGTTCCGCACGCATACTAAATTTTAGAGCATTCGCAACAATAAACAGAACCCCACCAAATAAAATCAATATTGTCGTAAATAAATATCTATTAAAGATTATATATAGAAAAATAAACAGATAAGCTAAACATAATATCTGAAATATTACACCTCCAGGAAATATTGAGTATCCAACCAAAGGTTCCCCATGGCCTAGTCCCAATTGAATTCCTGTATTAAATAATATTGCAAGACTAATACTTGTAAATATAGCTAGCGAAAAACTAGACCTATTTTTTACTACATCAACTTGTCCTTTTACAAAAAGCAGGCCAACTAAAGTCAGGAAAATACTTAAGAGTAGCAAATGAAATTCTAAAAACCAAAATTGGCTCAAAGAATACTTTCCTGCTCCCAATTTCTCAAAATTTCCAGATACATACCATGATGTACGATACAAAAAAGAAAGAATTTTAGAATCAGTAAAAACAAATGAACAAACTACGCTAGAATGCAAGACATATTCGAACATTTTCCCAATAGGTTCTAATTTTTTTCTATTCGCTTTATTATCATATGATTTTCTGATCTGACCCAAAACATAAGAAATCACTAACAATAATAAAATAAATACTAGAGAATTAAATTGCCAAAAATTATTTTTTTCAAAATGCTCAATCTTATAACTAGGATTATTAATATTAAGCGAAACATCAATCGAGTATGAAAGTATTAAATATATTACGTATGAGACTAAAAATTTTAAGGAAAAAAATCCATTTTAAAGCGTACTGTGAAATTAGTAAAACCAGAATTAAGAAGGCAATTCCAAACCAAATACCAAACTGATTAACTAAGAACAATACAGATCCTGTTGATTTGATCTCTTTAGAAATCAAATTTTTGTGTTAAGAAAGTGTTGCTTATAAAAAAAATAAAAGAAAGAGAGCTATACAGTACTTTTTGTGTTCTTGTTATTTTTATTATAAATTTTTAAAAAGAAAATCTCTAAAATCTAATTTCCTCTTTCTCTTCATTTTTTTATCCTTCCTAAAAAAATTTTTTTATCCCTGCAATTGAGTGTATATTCCGATACTAATTGTTAAAATATTTAAATACACTAACATATATTGCAAACTACATTCAAAATTCGAATCTTCATTTTGAATGGTCATATCTAAAAAACCAAATAATTTTCTAAACCATGATCCACAAAAAAGTGGCAAAAACATCATAATAAAATAATAATAACGACCTTGTACACCACCTACAGTAATATCACCTTTGTGGTATACCCTAGGATCTCCTGAAATAGCAATTACTATTAATGAGGCAATACCTGCAAGTAAAAGAAGACAGTAATATTTAAAAAATGTTGGCATTTCAATTTTATTTTTTAATGCAATGACAAACATAGCAAAAAAGAAAGTAACTATCGAAATTGCAATTAAAAACGGAGACGATTCTGAAACATATTTCAATGGTTCAGAAACAAAATCATGAATAATACCGTATGGCGCTAAAAGTAAAGTTCTAATTAATGGTAATGGATGTGTTACAAAATATAATAGTCCTGGTCCTTTGCCTGACAAAGCATTGTCTGAAGCAAACAATTTAATGATTCCAACGTATGTAAAGGAAATGAATAAATTTAAACCAAACAGGATTGAACTGAATTTTCTTACTGATTTATCCTGATAATACTTATTTGGCAATATTGAAAATAGACTTCCAATTAATACAAACGGAAATTTTGCAAATGAAAATAGTAATGTAGAGCATTGAAATACAAAAGCATATTTTCTATCAATTTTACGTTCACCTGATAGAATATTTGTCAATATAGCAAGACTAATTAAAGTTGCTCCAAAATATAAATAATCATAATGATAACCTGCTATAATGTACAATACTGCAGGGAATGTAGAAAATAAATATATCGCTTCTCTATAAACTTTGCTGATTTAATGCAATAAATACTAGAATGGCATATGCTATGACTTCGAAGATTCTTCCCAAATAATAGGAAACAAACACTTTTTTAGAGATTAATCTACCTATATTCCATCCAATTGCACTAGGAATAAAGGCTGGATTATCAAATCCAACTCTTACTCCTTTAATTTTACTTTCCTTATGCTCAACATTGAACCAATAATTTTTATCTTTTTTACTAGGATTTCTTAGTGCATCATATTTAAAAACTGAATTATAATCTTCCAATTTCTCATTAGAATATTTAAAAATAGGACTATCCGAAATACTGATTACGTTTGGTAAATGAGACTCTTCATCTAATCCATATTGGACTGGTTTCACTACTGAAATTACACTACCGAAAATAATTATCAGAAAAAAAGCATTAATTGGCAATTTCTTTTTATCTTTTGGATCAAAAAGAATAAAATAAATTACAATACTAATAATTAATAGTATAATTTTGAGATTGATAGTAAACTGAAATAAACTGGCCAAAAACACTCTTGAAAATAATACTAAAAATATAGCGATTAAAATATTTCTAATTTTAGTCTTATCAATAACTCCCATATAATTCACTCTACTTTCTTTTTATCATTCTTTTTAGTATATATTTCACAGCTCTTGCAGGCCCTATCACGATATACTTCAAGGCTCCTTTGATCCCTCCAATTTGATTAAAGTCTACAAAGGTATGGGGTTGAAGATCTTCACGATTGTTCAATTGCTTATTATCAATAAATGGTGTCAGAACATGTGGGTTTTGAGAGATCCTAAAGTCATATTTTTGGTCCCAAGCAATGTAGATCAACAAACGTTCGATCGCATGCAATATCGAATTTTGAGGTAGAGGTTCAGCTGGAACATCTGCTGCTGTCAAATTCAAATCAAAGAGTGGTTTCAAAGCATCATATTTAAACCAAACAAAGGTCCCATAACTCATGACAAAGGTATTGAGATTTTTGAAGTCAATCGTCTTGGTCGCTCCCATCCGTTCCCAGAGCTTGTTCATCTCTGGCGAAATAAGAGCCTCATTCCAAGCAACCACTATTCGATTGTAACGGAAGAAAGTTGGAATATCTGCTATAGTGATTCCGACTTTTGGATTGGCTTCCATATTGGCTAGGATTTGATCAGCCGGTTTGACCAACATCTCGATCAATTCTTTGCGCCAAGATTCACCTGCCCAGAAATCTGCTTCTTTAGATTTCTTAGTATGGAAATGGCCAACATAATCATATTGAGAAAGTTGCTCTTTTAAGAGCAGCATTGGTAACACATCTCGTCCAATATTTCCAGTCACCACAACCGTCGCATCTTGTGTCCGATTAGAAAGAATTTTCTCAATAGCCTGCTTCTTCTCTTCTACATCTGTCGTGATCCATAAGTCATAAGCGAAATGAAAGGCTTGAAAAGCATCTAGAAATTCTTCCAAGAGGTCCACATAAAAGACATGAAGATGAACTGCAACTTTTTTACCGAACTCTCCAGCTAATTCCTGGTTTTTCAAGTACTTACGAGACAAGAGATAAGGATAGTCCGGACGATCGATCATAGACATGTGGTTGAGAATCAAGTCTAATGGGTAGTTCGATACACGCTCCAACTCGTCAAAAATATAAGGCATAATTCCTTCATTGTTTGCAATTGTTTTGACTTTGATGAAAGGAACCTTATGACGGAGAATCGCTGTAGGATTGTAGTAAGAAAAGTCCGGATAGAGCATCCCAGTTGTGTCTTCATGAATGGTATCAAAGACCGTCTTATAGCGAAAACCAGCATCCAAGAAATTCGTTGTGACCTTAGTTTCATAGTTATCAATCACATCTTGAACATTAGTGAATTCCTGAACTCCCTGCCAAAATTCATGGAAAGTACTTGATTCAATAACCTGTTTTTTAAAGCTGAGATAATAACTCTGAATATGCTCGTTAAAATCCTTGTCTTTCCGGTAATTGGTCATTCCCCAGAAATCAACCTCATCATCATTCTCAAATTTTTGGTAGATTGGTTCTAGATCCCAAAGAGGTCCAAAGCAGGTATCATTCATGAGGGTAACCGAATCAAAATGAGCCAGTTGGTCAAAGCCAACTGTCTTCATTCCATCCCGCCAAGCCGCAAAGTCAAAGCCAATATTTTGGCGCTCTAGAATATCGTCTACCAGATGCTGTGCTACTAAATTAGACTTCACATCTTCTGGTAGTTGACTATTGGAGATAAAGACCACCCGTGAATACAAGGGACGAATGTATTCTAATTGGTAAAGTACATGTCCACTAATAAAATTAAACTTATTATAGTGAACATATAAAAGTAAACGTTGCATATTATTTCCTTATTCTAAAGAATTTCAAGATCTTTGTTGGAATGGTCCAACGGCGAGAATGGATGACTGTATTATATGCTTCTTTCGTAGCTTGTAACTCTGCCTCAAGATTTTTCAAACTATTTTGACAATCTAACATTTCGGCAGCAAAAACTTTTCCAATATAATCCGGTGCAGAGGGATTATCTATAGAAATCATTTTATAGCTCAGTTGATACACACCTTCTTCTTCAACTTCATAAATCAATTGAGGATCTGGTTCACTAAAAAGAAACAAATTATCTGTAACGATACCATTACTATAAACTGGCGAGCAAACCTTTCCGTTAGAATCTCTCAATTCAACATCAGAGTAATAACTTGGACTTTCAGACAGATCAACTCGGATAACAGAAGTTCCCTTCGGAATTTCGATTGCCAGACTATCTTCTTTTTGAAGAAGTTTGGTCATGGTACGATCTTCCGAATAGGTATTCTCTTCATCACCGAAATAAATGGTAACAGACTCCATTCCGATGTGTGAAAGAGAATCCATTGGTTTGGAAAGACGAATCTCATAAGTATTATTACGATCTAAAAGGATCTTCGTTATCTCTTTATAATCGGCATTTGGATATTTATCAAGATAGTCAAGTTGTGTTTTCAACAACTTATGAAATCGGCGTTCTAGTTTTCTGAAATCAGTTGGACGAGAATCCGATCCTTGATTAATGGTATAAGCAACTGTCGCTTCATCCAGATAGGCTAAAGAAGTCCGTTGAAAGAGTTCCAATTGGAGGTTGAAAGTATCATCTGATGTTGTTAAGTCTAACTCTTGATTGACTTCTAACATCAGATCTCTATCAACTAGCCATGTAGAGGCCATGGTAAACCCTCTTGTTGCAAGCATCTTTTCATAGGTATCTGCTAATGGAATCGTATGATTAGCAAAGCCGGCCTTAGAAACGAGGGTTCCTTGTTCATCATAAATATCAAAATCTGTATTGGACCATTTGCAATCAGGTTCACTTTCTAATAAGTCAACCTGTTTCTGAAGTTTTAAAGGGTCTAACCAAAAATCATCTCCATCACAGCGGGCAATATACTTTCCACGTGCTTCTTTACAGATAGAGACCCAGGTTTTAGAAATTCCCTGATTCTCATCCTGATAAAAGGCACGAATCAGATCAGGGTAGTTGGCTTGATAATCATGAATGATAGAACGAGATCCATCGCTTGAAGCATCATCCACCAAGATAATCTCATAATCAAACTCTGTTTGTTGGGCTAAGAAGCTATCAATCGTCTTCTTTAGCCAGGGCTCTTTATTAAAAACCGTACAAATAATCGAAACAAAAGGCGTCGTTTCCATATTTCCCTCAGTCTAGTCAGTCATTGACCATGTTCCATTGCGTTGGATTAAGCCACTTGCCGAATCCATTGCTGATTTATCATCCAAAGCGATATCATCTCGATTGATAAAGATCAGTGGGGTCTGGGTGGCATCTGAAAAGGCCAACATCTGTCCTTCCTCATCCCTTACCGTCACTTCCAATTTCATTTTTAAGTCATTTACAGTTGGCAGTGAACAAGTATAATGAACCGTTTTATGTCCAGTTCCACTCATCAGTTGATTCATAGAATTATCATTGTAGATCCAAATGTTCCGATCAATATCCGTTAAAGACAGAGCGATATAGGTCCTGATATCTTCACGAACATCAAAATCAATCTGGAACTGAATAGGATCTTGAGGACGTAATTTATTTGAGCTTAACAACTGAAGCTGAAAATTTTCAATCAAGCCATTTTCTTTCTGGTTTGAATTACCTGCTCCACCAACCTCTCCTCCTTGTTGCAAAGGAGCTGTATTATCAAAACTGTACTGATTGGCAACATTTTCTGGACTCCCTAAAGCCTTCACCAATCCATTTTCAATCAAAACAGCCTTGTTACAATATTTCTTGACGGCTCCCATATCATGGGTAACGAGGATCGTGGTTTTCCCTGATTTCTTGCGTTCTTGGAAGTAATCGTTACACTTGCGCTGGAAGGCTTCATCTCCTACTGCGAGGACCTCGTCCAAAATCAAGATATCCCCTTGGGCCTTAATGGCAACCGAAAAGGCCAGACGAACCTGCATGCCTGATGAGTAGTTCTTAAGCTTTTGGTTCATGAATTCATGCAACTCGGCAAAGTCTACGATATCATCATACATGGCATCAATTTCAGCTGTTGAGAAGCCTAGCATAGCCCCGTTCATATAGACATTTTCTCGACCTGTCAGTTCTGGGTTAAAGCCCACTCCAAGCTCGATAAAAGACACCAGTTTCCCATCAATAGTGACGGTACCTTTTTCTGGCACATAGATTTCAGAAATAATTTTTCAAGAGAGTCGATTTTTCCAGAACCATTTCTTCCGAGGATCCCGAAAAAGTCTCCTTTTTCTACTTCAAAAAGAAATATTCTTAAGCACATGTTGTTCTTTGTATCCTTTGATTCCTTTGAAGCGATTGACCAGGGCAGTTCGAAGACTATTGGTTGCCTCTGTTGGCAACTTAAAGTACTTGCTGACATGGTCTACTTTTTACTGCAATTTGTTTATCTGTCATTAGAGAATCTCCGCAAATTTCTTAGCATGTTTGTTAAAAGTAAGCAAAGCCAGCGACAAAAAAATAAGAATTGGTAAAACATAAGGAATCAGAACCAAGAACTTATTCTCTACCAAAAAGCCAAACAGGGGTGTTGGCCTTTATCAATCAAGAAATAACGCATGTCTTGGATGATTTGAGCCAAAGGATTCATCATGACCAATTTGGCGAGCCCACGGATTGCGGTCTGCGATAAAGGTAATTGGGTAGATAATTGGCGTCGCATACAATCCAGCTTGCAAGAGCACTTCCCAAACTTGACCTAGGTCACGGAAACGAACAAAAAATGTCGCTAAAATCAATGCACATCCTGTCGCCATCAAGAACAACTCAAAGAATAGCGGAATCACCATCAAAGCTGTCCAAGAGAATGTCACCCCATTGAAGAATGAAAAAATCAACACGACAACCAGGTTAATGACAAAGTTGATGGCTGCTCCTGAAATCGCAGACAAAACAATGATGTGTTTGGAGAAATTCAACTTGCGCAACAGGTCGCCTCGACTAACGATCGACACCATCCCCATGGATGTGGCTTCTGAGAAGAAGCCCCAGATTACATTGGCCAACAAGAGGGCAACTGGGAAATGGGGCACATCCCCACCCAAGCGTAAAAAGCGGATGAAGACGACGTACATGATCGTAAAGGTCATCAGGGGCTTTAAAATGGACCAAAGATAGCCAATAGCTGAACCCTGATAGCGTAATTTAAAGTCTGTTTTGATTAATTCTCTTAATAAAATTCGATTTTTCTGACTAAAAACGTCAAACATTATTTTTTACCTCGATATGCAAACTTTGTCAGAATCAAGCTGGTAAACACAACCGTATGAAAAGCCCGGTTCTTCCGGTAACTGTACTGACGAATCCGTCTCAAACGTTCTTTTAGTGGAACATCCATAATGGTGACAAAGTTTTCAATGATTTCTTTAGTTTGGGAACTGACAGGCAGATCCAATAAATTTTTTGCTTGTTCTTGACTGGACTCGATGAGATTCCAATATTTAGCAAACAAAATATGAGGGCGAACCCAGTTTTTGACCCGTTTTCTAAGGGTACGAGCCCCCAGAACATTGCTACTGTGCTGACGGTACAACTCTGTCGGCTGATCGATATAGATGAGCTTCCCAAAGCTAGCTGCCAGCAAGGCCAAATACCAATCATGCATGAGAAGCGCATGCTTTTCTTGACCTGTCCATAAGTCAGCTAATGCATGGTTAATCATGGCTACTCCGCCAGTTACTGTATTTTCGGTCAGCTCTTGAATGAGTTCTGTATTGGCATGATCAGACTGGGTGCGAATCATACTTTCATGCTGCACATTCAAGTTTTCATCAACCACTTTTAAATCTGTGTAGACCAGCAAAGGCTCTTCTTGCGGATGTTTCTCGGCTTCTGTTACTTGGAGCGCAATCTTTTCAGGAAGCCAGACATCATCTTGGTCACTAAAGCAATAAAGATCAGCCTTTTCGTATTTTAAAAGTGTGTGAAAACTCTTAATAACACCCAGATTTTCGATAGCTCCTTGGTTAATAAAGCGAATGCGCTCATCCTGAGCTACCAGCTCTTGAATGATTTCCACCGTACCATCTGTTGACCCATCATCTCGGATCAAGAGTTGCCAATCCTGATAAGTCTGGTCTTGGATACTTTTGACCTGCTCTTTTAAATACTGTTCACCATTATAGGTGGACAACAAGATGTTTACTTTCATGATAAGAATAATTCCTCGTACTCACCTACAATTTTTTCCCAGGTAAAGTTTTGCTTCATATTGGCTTTGGCTAATTGACCCCATTCAGATACATCTTCCAAAGAATCAACCTGGTTGACCAAATGCGCCAAATTCCCAGTTTCTTTGGTCCAATATTGGGCTGTATCCTTTGCGACCGTTTGGTTAAAGGAAACACCTAGGACCAAATTGAGATCCGTCTGAGCGAGAGCCTCTAGGAGGCCCGGATTGGTGCCGCCCACTTCATGACCATGAATATAGGCGAAGGCTTCTTTACGGATATACTTCAACAGGTCTTGATCATAAACCGTTCCTACAAACTTGACGCGCGGATCCTGATCAAAGCCCGTTCGAGTCCTGAGTTCTTCAAAATAGGGATTGCCTTCATGGTTACAAATGATGACCAAATCCCGCTTGGTAGAAGAGGCCATAAATTCACGAATGGCGGTCTCGTAATTATTTTCTGGAACAAAGCGGCCCAAAATTAAGTAATAGTTTTTCTCTTGTGTCTGCCACTTCTGATAGAGTTCTCTGACCTTCCTATCCTGACTGGTCAGGCTGGTTGGAGACAAATCCGTCCCATAGGCAATATAGCTTGTCTTAGACCAAGGATAGGCTTCTTTGATATAGGACTCGATTCCTGGGTTGTCAGAAATCACCAAATCTGCGTGGCGCGTCATGATCTTTTCAGAATACTTGAGATAGGCTTGAATCGGTTTGGCCCACTTGGCCCGCTTCCACTCCAGTCCATCTGGATTGATATAGAATTGGCCACCCATCTTATGAATCTTGCGTGCAAAAGGCGCCACAAAGGCCCCGATTGTATTACCCAAAACATAAAAAATAGGTTTTTCAATTCCTTGCTTCTTGATGACCTTCAAGGCATAGCTGATCGCCATCATGTCATAGGCAATGACCCGTGCTGGCCCAAGTTTCGGTGCTTTAATGGTAAAACAATCGACACCCTTGTAGTCAAAATGATGATAGGCTTGATTATCAGAAAGGCAAGCAACATGGTACCGGATAGCTGGAGACACTTGATGGGAGACCAATTGGTCCACAAAAGTCTCAAAACCGCCATATTGAGCCGGAAGCCCACGACTTCCGATAATAAAAACATGTTGCATATGATTCCCTTTCTAACAATTTACAGTCTATCCAATTATACCATTTTCTAGGCTTTTTGCCTAATGCAAACAGAAAAGCGACCACAAGGGTCGCTTCAATTTTCACTTATTTCACTTCTTGTTTGTAAAACTCTTTCAAGGCATCTTGCCAAGTTGGAATGACGAACCCTGTAGCCTTAGCCTTAGCCAAGCTCATCGTTGAGTTAAGTGGACGTTTCGCCTTAGCTGGGAATTGGCTAGAATCCACTGGTTTCACTTCAACATCCGTATCTTTGAGGATTTCAACAGCAAAGTCATACCAAGTTGTATCTTCTTTCGCATCGTTAGACAAGTGGTAATAACCGTATTCTTTACGATTTCAGCCAAATAGGTCATGAACTCAGCAAGAGTACGTGTCCAGGTTGGACGACCATGTTGGTCGTTGACGACTGTAAGTGTTTTGTGAGTCTTAGCAAGGTTTTGCATGGTGAAGACAAAGTTCTTACCGTAGTTCCCGAAGACCCAAGCTGTACGGATGATATAGAAATTAGACACATACTTTTCAACCAATTCTTCTCCCATACGTTTTGTACGACCGTACTCTGTTTGAGGATCTGGTTGATCGTCTACTTCCCATTCTTGTCCCACTGGTTTTTTTCCATCAAAAACATAGTCTGTTGAGATATAGACTAAGGTTGCACCGTGTTTTTCAGACGCTTTTGCTACATTTTCCGTACCAGTCACGTTGATGGCATAGTCCAACTCTTTTCCTTCATCTTCAGCAGCATCGACAGCTGTGTAGGCAGCACAGTGATAGACCAAGGTTGGTTTTACTTCCGCAAATACCTCGTCTACTTTCTCTGCATTTGTGATGTCCATTTCAGCCACATCAACGGCTACATATTCTTCATTTCGTTCATCCAACAAATGGCGAAGTTCTGTTCCAAGTTGCCCATTTGCTCCTGTAATTAAAATCATGGTACTTTCCTTTCAATTGCTTTATCCCTATCATTATAGCAAAAAAAGCAGAAGTTTTCTGCTTTTTACTTACTTTTCTCTTTAATAACATAGATTGGACGCTTCTTGGTTTCCATGAAAATTTTACCGATATATTTTCCTAAAATCCCAATAGTTAGCAATTGGAAGCCCCCAAGGAAAAGAATCACTGTCATGAGGGATGGCCAACCTGAAGTAGGATCTCCAAAGACTAAGGTACGAATCACAATCAAGATCATCATGACGAAGGCCAAGATCCAAGATAAAAGACCACCAATAAAGGCAATATTTAGTGGGGCATCAGAAAAATTGACAATTCCTTCGATCGAGTATTTGAAGAGGGACCAAAAATTCCAGGACGTCTCTCCTGCCACGCGCTCAACATTTTTATATTCGAGGTATTCTGTCTCAAATCCTACCCAAGCAAAAATTCCTTTTGAGAAACGATTGTACTCAGATAGTTCAAGTATCGCATTGACCATGGGACGGCGCATCAAACGGAAATCACGCGCTCCATCAACCATTTCCACTTGGCTGATATGATTAATCAATTTATAAAACATTCGTGCAAAGAAGGAGCGAATTGGTGGTTCCCCATCACGAGTTACTCGTCGGGTTCCGACACAATCTAGATTTGGCTGCTGATCCAACTTCTGCTTCATTTCAATCAATAGCTCTGGAGGATCTTGTAGGTCCACATCCATGACCGTTATATAATCTCCTGAAGCATGCTGAAGTCCTGCATAGAGAGCCGCTTCCTTCCCAAAGTTTCTCGAAAAGGAAAGATAATGAGCATAAGGATTTAAGAGATTGAGTTCTCGTAAAACATCTAAAGTTTTATCAGAAGACCCATCATTGATAAAAATATATTCAAATTCTTCCTCCATGGAGGCCCGAACTCGTTCCATTTCTTCGTAAAATAATGGAATCGATTCTTCCTCGTTAAAACACGGGACTACAACTGATATAACCATTCATTGCTCCTATTAACATTTACTATTATCTTTCGGTAAACTATAATTTTTCTAACTACCCTTTACAATACAATTTTGCAAACAGCTTTAATAAACCGACTTTTTCAATCAAATTCATTGTAAAGATAGCTAGTTTAACCATCAATCTCTCATCTTTAATTTCTCGATTAAAAACAGAAAGTGTGGACTTCATTCCATTTATCTTGACCCAATCATTAATTTCTTTATATTGACGTAAAAACTCCTCACTTGTGGAATGTCTCCCACCGTCCAATAACCAATAAAGAGTAAATTTTTTTATAAAAAATTTAATTAATTTAGTTTCAGAAAAATCTTTAGGGATAATCCCTGCTATCTTATCAAGAACATTCTTGATATCTAAATTTGGATTAAAACCCTTATTTAATGTATTAGATGCACTATTCTCATTGTAAAACCAATTATATCCACAATATGGGATAGTTCTTATATTTTCAGATTTTGTATAGACCGTTAAACTGAATAACAAGTCCTCAGCCAAAGGAATATCTGGAAAAGAAAGTTCATGATCTACTAAAAATTTTTTTCTATAGATGCGAGCACATGGTGAAATTGATCTATATTTCGACCATTTATCTTTACCCAATTGGATAGAAAATAGTTGTTTACCATCTTGGTTTACTCTCTGAAGTCCGCCAATAACCGCATCATCTATCCCACTTGATATTTCATCATAATACACCTGCAAGTAATCTGGTTTTATATAATCATCACTATCGATAAACATGATGAATTCACCTTTTGCAAGCTTGATACCTTCATTTCTAGTATAGGCTGCACCTTTATTTTCTCGACTCAAAGTTCTAATATTTGGAGAAAATTGTTGGTATTCATTCAATATTTTAAACGAATTATCCTTTGAACCATCATCAATTGCAATAATTTCAAATGATTTAAAACTTTGATTCAAAACTGAATCTATACATCTTTTCAGATATAATTCTGCATTATATACAGGAATAATGACACTAATCTTAGGCGCTTCTTTCACAATCTTATCCTTTTAATTTTTTAATATCACTCATAGTTTTTGCAGATAAGTAAGATAATCGAACTTTTATATTGTTATCAAACCTCAAGCACGCAATCTTTAACCATTTGTATCCTGACTCTTTTTATAAAAACGATTTAAACATTTCGCTAATCCTTTTGGCCAAAAAAGATTAAACATCATGTAATCTTCCTTGGTGCGAGTATTATCACTAATGGTATTACTCGTTTCAGAATCTTCATGAATACGATGGCACATTAATTTCTTTGGAACATATACAAATCTGCCATCAAATTTAGCCAAATGATACCAGGCAAGCCAATCTAGACTAACTCTCCATTCCTCATCAAATCTAAAGCCCTTAACCAATTCTAAATTATAAGTTACAGCAGGGCAACAAATCGGATTTCCAAAAGCAAGAATCCGATTTCTCCACCACTTAGTTTTAGGGAATAATGAGATTGTTTTTAACATTAATGATTTGATTTTTAGATTTGAAGTCGGTTCAATAACCTCTCCATTTTTTTCTTCAAAATAATCAGAATAAAGAATGATAGCATCTTGATGCTTCTTTATCCTCTCTTGAATTTCCATTAAATAGGTTGGCTCATAATAATCATCTTGATGGGCTATTGTAGCATATTGGGTAGTAACAAAAGATAAGGCATTATTCCAATCTTTCCCAATCCCACCACCTACACTTGTATTAAACGGAATAGCATATTTTTGGCAAATACTTTCAATAAATACACTTGGAGTAGAAGTATACAAAATGATATTACTTTTTACGGTTTGGCTTAATAACGAGTTTATACAATCCTCTAAAAAAGGACTATCCCCATAAGCACAGATTACAAATGTATGATCATTCCACTGAGTCATATTTTTGAATTTCCTTTCTTCTCATAGTTACAAAGACAATCCAACTAGCAATTGTGTAAAATAACATAACAATAACAAAACTAAGCCCCGCTCCAAACAAGCCAAACTCCCTCATCGCTAAAGGCGTAAGAATATTCGTCAATAACGCCATTGCGATATAAACATAGAGTAGATAGACTTGTTTCCTCAATATAATTAAAAAATCACCTATGATAGAAGCTATAGAATACAAAAAGCCGGAAAGCACTAAAATAGTAAGTAATAAACTATAATTTGATAAATCAATACCACTAATAATATTTAAAATAGGGATCCCTATCAAATAGGCCAGTATTGATACTACTAGTCCCAAAATCATAAGTAATAGAATAATCTTTCGAACCATAGCATTAAAAGTATGAAACTTTTTTTCTGACCATTGTTTTGCCAAATCGGTAATTAACGGTCTTAATGCTAATACAAATAAACTCATAAAGAAAACGGGCATGAATAGAATACTGAAATCCCTTTGAGCACCTTCACGTAATACACCTTCGACTAGCAACTTATCAATCACTTGTTTTGGATAATTCAAAACATATACCAATAAAAAGCCGTTGACAAACAAGGGAAGGCAAGTTTTCATGATACTAATTGATCGCTTAAATGTAGCATATGAAATCTGATTAAAAGGTATCGTTCTAATTTGTTTGGATTGAACGTAATCACCACCAAAAACAAAAAGAACATTAAAAAAACATAAACAAATTAAAGAAAAAATTAAAGAATTTGAAAGTAACAAACTAATTAGGAGAATGATTGTGCTCGAACCATAACGCAGTACCATTAATTTCCCTGCAATATCTAAACGTTCATGTTGTTGAAATAAACCTTGGAATAAATCAGAAAAAGCATCACATGAACGATAAAGCACCGTTAGGATTATAATTAAAAATAAATCCCCTTTTCCAACATTATTTCCACTAAAAAGTAAATATGGAAATAATGTAACTAACATTAAACAAACTGTAATAACCCTAGTTAGCCAATATTCCAAATACGAGTAAGCTTCTTTCAAATCAGTCGCCTGATAATTTCTTACTTGAAACATACCAATGACAATCCAGAGATTCCCAATTGCATAAGCTAAACTAAAATTATCAGCATCACTTGCGGAAGTATATCGAGAGACAATAATCAAATACAATATAGAAACTGCAGCCGCTGCTATATTCCCTGCAAAATTCCAAAAATAAACACTCCTATTTGTTTTATTGTTCATTTTCATTCTCACTTCTTAATAAGGCGATTGTTTGTGACAATTTCTTAATCTGTACTGATTGTTTTGATACAGTACGAGTCAATGAAAAAATTAAAAATATTAATAAAAATGTACTTAATAAAAAAATAAAGTTACTTAGCGTCTGAATACCAAGAAATGAAGATATTGCTCCAATCAAATTGGGAAACCAAATAACTGGCAACGAGAGTAAACAAAGAATAAGCCAGGAAATAACATTTCTCATTTCAACGACTTTCTTTGCAACTAGGCGTAGAATATAAATGATAAAAATAATTACAATAAGGGTTAACCAAATATTTAGCATGTTATTTCTTATATCCTCCACCAATTCTAGCCAATAGCATTGCCATTGTCACTTTGATCATATAGTATACAGACTTACTGAATGTAATCGATGATTCTCCGTGTTCTCGCTCGTTCATTAATACAGGTACTTCTGCTACGGAATAGCCTGAGGTTAAGAGGGACACAATCGTCTCTGGTTCTGGATAATCACTTGGATATTGTTTAGCAAATTCTTCAATCACTTTTCGATCTGCTACCCGCAATCCTGATGTTGGATCTGTTACCTTTTGACCAGTTAAAATCTTAATTAATTTTTCAAAAAATGAAATTCCAATCCGTCGCGCGAAGGAGGATTGGAAACCTTGATTTTCAATGAAACGAGAGCCAATCACCATGTTCACATTTTTCTCTTGAAGGACTTGAAGCATCTTTCTGATAAATTCAGGATTATGTTGGCCATCTCCATCTACTTGAACCGCATACTGGTATCCTTCTTTAACTGCGTATTGATATCCTGTTTGCACAGCACCGCCAATACCTAAATTGATGGGTAAATCAATCACGTTATAGTGATGATTGCGACAAATTTCAAGTGTATGATCTGTAGAACAATCATTGATAATGACATAATCAAATTCGGGCGTATGATCTTCAATCATCTTGATTGTTTTTTCAATATTTCCACTTTCATTATAAGCTGGAATAATGATCAGTAATTCTGAATTTCTCACTCCTATTATTTTCCCTTCTATGCATATCACTTCATTATACAATAATCAGTGCATATTTTCTACTTTATACTGCCCC